>Ga0131853_10000506_pt1 | contig 71950 bp, 76 predicted proteins | sample TergutLab28metaG_FD_92764 | JGI IMG/M metagenome (GOLD analysis project Ga0131853, IMG submission 92764) | Labiotermes labralis P1 segment gut microbial communities from Petit-Saut dam, French Guiana - Lab288 P1 (version 2) (version 2) | ecosystem: Host-associated > Arthropoda: Insects >... | reverse complement strand
GGGGGGGGGGGGGGGGGGGGGCTGTCAAGCATAAAATAAATGAATTTCGGTTAACTATTTTTCAAGAATTTGCTTTGCCTTTGCCAGCGCCTCCTCCTCCGGCGGCTGCGTCTCATGCAGCTCGTATTGCAGCCCCAGGTCCGCCCATTTATATTCCCCCATTTTGTGGAAGGGCAAAACCTCTATTTTTGTGATATTATCAAAGCCCGCCAGATAGTCCCGCATTTGCCGTACGTGGTCAAAATTGTCTGTTAGGCCGGGCACCAGCACAAAGCGTATCCAGGTCTCTACGCCCATATCCCGGGCTATCTCCAGCATGCGCAGGCAGGCGTCTATGCGCACCCCGGCTATATCTTTGTAAACATCGGGGTCTATGGACTTTATGTCCAGAAGTAGCAGGTCTGTATTGGCCAGGGCTTTTTGGGCATTGCCAGCACCTGTGTAGCCCGCTGTGTCCAGCGCGGTGTGTATGTCCTGGGCCTTTAGCGCGGCCAGTAGCTCTATTAAAAATTCGGGCTGCATAAAGGGGTCGCCGCCGGTAATGGTCACGCCGCCGCCGGAAAAGCGCATAAAGGAGCGGTAGCGCAGCACATCTTCCAGCAGCTCGGCCACGGTCATTTCTGTGCCGCCCATTAGCTTCCAGGTGTCGGGGTTGTGGCAATATTTGCAGCGCAAAGCACAGCCCTGGAAAAAGATGGTGTAGCGTATGCCAGGGCCGTCCACCATGCCTGCTGTTTCTACAGAATGGATATATGCTGCAAGTTCGCCGTTTTTGGTCATGTTTGCTCCTCTTTTTTTATCAAAGTCAAGGGCTTTTAACCACGAATGACACGAATAGACGCGAATAAAATCAAAAGCAATGCCCAATTCGTGTTTATTCGTGTCATTCGTGGTTAAAGGTTTTAGGCCTTGACCGCCGATGGGATTCCGGTGTGCGTAGGGAATGGATAAATGCGTTCCCTACGGTGTCGTAGCCAGAATCCCTTTTTCGCTCTTTTCGTGGTTAAAGATTAACATAGTCAATTACCAATGTTACGAAGTTTATATACGCTCGTGGAAAGTGCGATGTATCACATCCAACTGCTGCTCTCTGGTCAGCTTTATAAAATTAACCGCATAGCCCGATACACGTATTGTCAGCTGCGGGTACAGCTCCGGATGCTCCATCGCATCCAATAGCGTTTCTTTGTCGAAAACATTGATGTTGATATGATGCCCATTATCGTAGAAATAGGCATCCATTAGGCCTACCAGATTGCTATTACGCTCGTCCTCGGTTTTGCCCAGGGCCTTGGGGATGATGCTGAAGGTATAGCTTATGCCATCCTGGGAGTAGGCATAGGGCAGCTTTGCCACAGAGGCCATAGAGGCCACAGCACCCTTTTTGTCACGGCCATGCATGGGGTTTGCGCCGGGGGCAAAGGGCTCGCCCATTTTGCGGCCACAGGGGGTTGCGCCGGTTTTTTTGCCGTATACCACATTGGATGTGATTGTAAGAACAGAAAGGGACGGCACGCTGGCGCGGTAGGTCTCCTGTTTTTGCAGTTTCTCCATAAAGAGCTTAACCACATCGTTGGCAATTAGGTCTACGCGCTCGTCATTATTGCCAAAGGCGGGATAATCGCCTTCTACCACATAGTCCACAGCAACGCCTTTTTCGTTGCGAATAGGCTTAACCCGGGCATATTTTATGGCACTTAGCGAATCCGCCACCACAGATAGCCCGGCAATGCCGCAGGCCTGGGTGCGCAGAATATCTTTGTCGTGCAAAGCCATCATCAGGGATTCGTAATTGTGCTTGTCGTGCATATAGTGGATTACATTTAGTGTATTGATATACAGGCGGCTTAGCCATTCCAAAATTTGGTCGAATTTGCGGTATACCTCGTCATAATCCAGATATTCGCCGGTGCATGGGGCGTATTCGGGGGCTACCTGCTCGCCGGTCAGCTCGTCCATGCCGCCGTTGATGGCGTAAATCAAGGCTTTGGCCAAATTTGCTCTTGCGCCAAAAAATTGCATCTGTTTGCCCGTGCGCATGGCAGAAACACAGCAGGCAATGGAATAGTCGTCGCCCCAATAGCCCCGCATTAAGTCGTCGTTTTCGTATTGTATGCTGCTGGTGTCTATGCTGGCTTTGGCGCAGAATTTCTTAAAACCTTCCGGCAGCTTTGTAGACCAAAGCACCGTAAGATTAGGCTCCGGCGCAGGACCTAGGTTGTAGAGGGTATGCAAAAAGCGGAAGGAGGACTTTGTGACCAATGTGCGGCCATCCTCGCACATGCCGCCTATAACCTCTGTAACCCATGTGGGGTCGCCGGAGAAAAGCTGGTTATAGTCCGGCGTGCGCAAAAAGCGCACCATGCGCAGTTTCATCACAAAATGGTCTATCAGCTCCTGTGCTTCGCTTTCGGTTATTGTGTCATTTTTCAAATCCCGTTCTACATAGATATCTAGGAAGGTAGACACGCGCCCAAGGGACATAGCCGCACCATCCTGCTGCTTTATGGCCGCAAGATATGCAAAATACGTCCATTGTATTGCCTCTTTGGTGTCTTGCGCGGGCTTGGATACATCAAAGCCATAGCCAGCCGCCATTTTGGCCATATCTTGCAGGGATCGTATCTGCTCGTTTAGCTCCTCGCGCAGACGTATTGTGTCCTCGTCCAATACTGGCATTTCGGTATGCAGCAGCTCATCCAGCTTGTCTGCAATCAAAAAATCTGTGCCGTACAGGGCCAGACGGCGGTAGTCACCAATTATGCGCCCGCGCCCATAGGCATCGGGCAGCCCGGTGATAATACCGCTGCTGCGCGCCTTGCGCATATCGCTGGTGTATGCATCAAAAACCCCATCGTTGTGGGTTTTGCGATAATTCGTGTATATGCTTTCGGTATGTGCATCCAGCTCATATCCATAGGCCTTTAGGGCGGTCTGTATAACCCTAATGCCCCCATTGGGCATTATGCCGCGCTTTAGCGGCGCATCGGTTTGCAAGCCCACAATCTGCTCCAGGTCTTTATCAATATAGCCCGGGCCGTATGTGGTGATGGTGGAGGGCTCTTTGGTCTCTACATCCATCACGCCTTTTTCGTTTTCTTCTTGCAAAAGCCCTATCACGGCCTGCCAAAGGTCGTTTGTGCGCTGGGTAGGTCCGGCCAAAAACGCCGCGTCGCCCTCATATGGCGTAAAATTGCGCTGTATAAAATCCCGCACATTAACTTCTCTAACCCAACTGCCGCTTTCAAAGCCTTTCCATTCTGTTTTCATCATAAATATTAGTCCTCTCTATGATAGTAAATTTTATACCTACAATGTTACTAGGAATTATTATAACATAGTTTAGATTTTATTGCAAGAAAAGTATCATTATAGGAGTGGCCAACCTCTCTGTTAGAGAATTTGCATTACTGGATTGCTTCGGGCTGTATGGCTCGTGGCTTTTGTGATGTCATTGCCCTCGCAATGACATCGTTTCAAGAACGTCATTGCGAGGGCAATGACAACTGTGCAGATGGGGGCATCAGGCCCGAAGCAATCCAGCAATGTATTTCTATATTGATGCAAATTAGCCACTCCCATCATCATATAAGTGCAGACCTCGTGGGTTCGGCCACGTATTTATTAATGAGTGATATATAAGGGAGGGATTAAAGATGAGAAAAATAGCGATTTTTTTGACCACAATCATGGTAATTGCCCTTGCTGCTTGTGGTGGGCATGATGCCGCACCGGACACAACATCAATACGTGACGAAAACCTAGCAAAGCTAGCCAAGGTTTGGGGTTTTGCAAAATACACCCACCCGGCTTTTTTGACCGGCGAGATGTGCTGGGATGAAGAGCTGCTTAATTTGATACCCATTGTGTATTCAGCTTATGCCGATGATGTAAACGCTATTCTCTACGAATGGCTTGTGAGCTTGGGCGACGACGGCTGGGGTGATTATCGCCTTGTGATTGTGGAAGCTTGGGCAAATTTTTGGATGCCACTACTGGATGAACTTCAATGGCTTTCGATAATAAACAGGTCTCATTCCGAAAACTTAGTAACTTTTCGTGCGCAAATATACGAAGGGGATCTTCCGCGCTTTGAGATATTGGAAAGTTGGCTTTTGGGCTGGGAAATCATTGACGAAAATGGTATTGCTAACGAAAATGATAACAGCATTTTCCGCCAAATGGCTGATTTTAACTGGATTAATGAATACTATCTCGGGATGCCGCTATATGAGCATCTCTCGCGTTTTCAAGCAATCCGGCCACTTGGTAGGACAAACGCCCCGGTTTCTTTTGATCATTTAGGCAACAGCGTTTTTACAAACCAACGCAATCACGAAGATATGGACTTTGGAGATATTCGATATCGCCTGCTTGGGCTTTTCCGTATGTGGAATGCCATGGAATACTACTTTCCGTATAGAGATATTCTTGATAGAGACTGGCATGAACTGTTAACGGAGCATATAGCGATGATGTTTGAAGATGACGATAGACTAAGCTACGAAATGGCCCTTGCCTCGCTTTCTATGAACTTGCATGATGCCCATGTTGTTTTTTTGAACACCACAGATTTCCTTTACAGCAAACTCCCTAGGATTTCCTCGTTTATGCACAGCACGAATGCCGTCTTTTTGGATGCTGATTTTTTTAACGGTATAGCCGGATATTTTCTGCTGCCTGCAAGGCTTGCCGAAGCCGAAGGGCGGCTTGTTGTCAGCGAACCCATGCCCGACACCGGTCTTATGCCCGGCGATGTAATTCTTGCGATAAATAGCAGGGATATTGACCATATAACAGCTGACATGTTGCGATTCTTGTCTTATCCAAATGATGAAAAGGCATTGGCCTATCTATCGAGACTTGGATTATGGTCACAAACTAGTGATATGACTGTCACGATACTTCGCGACGATGCCCGACTACAGCTTGAAGTGGAGTTCTACGGCTGGGAAACGAATGACGCGATGCCAAGCCACGAGCGCTTGGAAAGCAATATTGGCCTGATAAACCCGGCGCATCTATCGCATAATGAGATCCACGATATTATGCGCGATTTTGCCGATACCGACGGGCTTATCATTGATTTTCGCCAATATCCATCTGATTTTATCGCTTATTCGCTGGCAGAATATCTGGTAGAGCAAAATCAATTATTCGCAATTGTGTCAAGCCCGTCAATATCCGTTCCCGGAGTATTTAAGGACAGTTTTCGCGGATATTCGGGCGGCGTGCGAAGCCCTGAAGCTTATTTCTATGAAAATCCCGTCGTGCTACTAATGTACGAATGGACGATAAGTCGACCAGAATTTACAATAATGTCCTTGAGAAACGGGTCGAATGTAACCGTCATGGGCAACAATTCCATTGGTGCCGACGGCAATGTCACCATATTGCCCTTGCCGGGCGGTATTTCAATGGTATATACCGGCCTTGGCGTCTATACTCCCGAAGGCGGCCAAACCCAGCGCATAGGCCTTTCGCCTGACATATATGTGCATAGAACAATCCAAGGCATAGCAGAAGGCCGGGATGAGCTTATGGAAGCGGCTATTCGGTATATTCTTGGCGATTGATATCTACAACTGTAGGGAACGCATTTATGTGTTCCCTACAAATTTTTGTGATGTGATTTTAACTCATGCGTTTGGCGTGTCATGAAGCTTTTATTGTGTTGCAAGGGCTTTTGCTTTGTGATACAATATCGGTAACAGGCTTTATCAAAATTATTATCTTATCTTTAATCTTAGGAGGAATTACCATGGAGATACCAAAAACCATGAAGGCAATCGTAAAAGCAAAAGGCGAATATGGCGGGCTGGAGCTGCAAGAAAAGCCCGTGCCGCAAATAGGTAAAAATGATGTGCTGGTGAAGATACGCAAAACCGGCATTTGTGGTACGGATGTGCATATTTATAAATGGGATGCATGGGCAGAGCGCACCATTAAACCGCCGCTTACGATTGGGCACGAATTTGTTGGCGAAATTGTTAAGCTGGGCGAAAATGTGGCCGGGTTTGATATTGGCCAGCTTGTTTCCGGCGAGGGTCATGTGGTTTGTGGCAAATGTCGCTGGTGTATCACCGGCAAGCCGCATTTGTGCCGCCAAACCGTGGGCATTGGTGTTAATGACAATGGCGTTTTTGCAGAATACGCCGCCATTCCTGCCTCCAACATATGGCCAAGCCCGGCGGGTATACCCGAAAATGTGCTGGCCATCCAAGATCCATTGGGCAATGCCATACACACCGCCCTTTCCTTTGATGTGCTGGGCGAAGATGTGCTGATTACAGGTGCTGGGCCAATAGGCATTATGGCTGTGCCGGTGCTAAAAATGGCTGGGGCACGCAATATTGTCATCACAGCCCGCCGCGATGCGCCACTGGAGCTTGCAATGGAGCTTGGCGCGACCCGTGGTGTAAATGTGAAAAAAGAAAAAATCAGCGATGTTATGGAAGAGCTTGGCATGACAGAGGGTTTTGACGTGGGCTTAGAGATGTCCGGCAACCCCGAGGCCTTTGCAGATATGGTGGACAATATGGCCAATGGCGGCAGGATAGCCATTTTGGGCATCTTTGCTGATGATATTAAGCTGGACTGGAACAAGGTTATTTTCCGCTGCCTGCACATGAAGGGCATATATGGCCGCGAAATGTACGATACATGGTATAAAATGACAGCCCTGCTGCAAACAGGGCTGGCAGAGCAAATAAACAAGCTTGTAACCCACGAATTTGGCTATGCAGACTATGAAAAGGGCTTTGAGGCGATGATGAAGGGAGAGGCCGTTAAGGTTGCGCTTAATTGGAGTTAGGAGGTTTGGGCTATGTCGAATTTAGCAGTAGATTATTGCAAAAATTACAGAGATATATATAAAAAAGAACGGGTGGCAGGGGTTATCATTTGCATGTCTCCAAGTCCTGGTATTTATCACAGCAAGGTAGGACGGAGTATTTTTAGGATTTTTGACCGCCACTTGGCCGGAAAGTCCTGCGAGGTTTTTCATGACAATGTAGATGTTCATTTGACGCAAAACGATACATTTGTACCTGATTTGATAGTTATATGTAACCCTGACATCATCAAAGAAGATGGTGTTCATGGCGCACCGGATTTGGTTATAGAAATCTTATCGCGCTCAACCGGCAGAAGAGACAGAACCGTAAAGAAGGATGTTTACGGCAAATGCGGCGTGAAGGAATACTGGATTGTGGACGTACATCTAGCTACCGTGGAGGTCTATTTGCTAAATGGCGATACATTGGAGCTTGACAAAATCTACGAGCTTGCGCCGCCGGAATGGGTTGCAGAAGGCCTGATAACAGAAGAAGAAAGGGCGCAAGCTGTCACTAAATTCAAAACATCGCTTTTTGACGACCTTATCATAGACCTCGATGAAGTCTTTGCAGAAATTAATTTTTAGCGACCTACGGTGATTATTGATATGGAACAAAGGATAAAAAATTTTCATACGGTGGTGGGGCGGCGGTTAATGATACTGTCGGCAATAATCGGCATTATCTTTGCCTTTGCCACTTTTAATACGGATCAGGCGATTATCATTATTGCCATTTTTGTAGCGTTCTTTGCCCTGGGTCTGATATTTTTAGGCCTAGGGCAGCTTAGGGAGCGCGGTCTGGTGCGCCTGCGTGCAGAAGGCACGGCCTATGATGCTGATAGTATCGACTATGCCCCAGTTTATTTTATAAACGTGCTATTGGCGCGGGATTATCTGTTTTTTAGGGCGCGCTTTGGTTATACAGACCATGGGGATGCTACCCGCACAACCAGAACCCGCTGGTATGCCGTGAAGCTGGATAAAACCGAGACGTATTTTACGCCGCTGGATCACTTTGGCTTTGTGGCGAAGGTGTATGTAAATCCCGCCAATGGGCGGGATTATGCGGTAGAGTTGCATATGGATTAAAGGAGACAAAATTATGGCAAAGCTCTTTATGATTTTTCTCGTGCTTATAGTGGCATCATCTTCGTTTATGGTGGGACAGGCAACCCATCGGTCGGATTTTGCTTCATACGGCCTTTTTCGTCAATACAGCACCTTGCGCGATATAGAGATAGGCATTGCCAATGCCACGCGCATTGCATATCGTGCCGCCATGCATGTTAATGATAACGAAACCGCAACAATAGATTCCAATATGGAAATGCTGCTAACCCAACGCGGGGAGGTATTGGCTCATTTTGCTGATTTGCAAGGTTCTCTGGGCGAGCTAGAGCACAATGTGCTGCATTATTTCGACTATTATCTGGAAGCTATTTTTGCAATGACACATGCTGGGAACAGGGATGCCATTTTGGAATTGGCAGGCCGGGCCATGGATTTTGAAGCCCGTATAACCGGGCTTTTGGACGACCTGATTGCCGAAGCAAGACCCGATATGTCCATTGCAAAGGTGGCCGAGATTTTTGAACGATACAGCATATTGCGGGATATGGAAATGGAGCTAATGCGCATAAGGGCATTGGTTAATCTGGAGGTTATAAGTCTTGATGAAGAGATACAGGTTCGCTGGTTAGGCCATTGGGCGGCCCTGGATACGCATTTTTCGGCCTTTATGCAAACGCTGATAGACGACGAAAATATGTCGGATGTGGACAGGTGGTTCATGAACCACGGGGTAGCCTTGCAAGATGCTGCAACTGTTTATTTGAACCACTATGTGGTCAGTATTATAGAAGCCGCATATGACGGCGATATGGATATGGTAATATTTAGGCTGCAAATGTCGTTTAATATGCTTATGGAAGTTTACGACTACCTTGATATGCTTTTGGATTTTACATACAGCATCATAGAGGCTATTTTGCTGGGGCATTAAGGTATGGGGAGGCATGAAATGAAAAAACATATCAAAGGCTTTGTGGCCGGGGTTTTGGTTATGGCCCTGCTATCTGCGACATTGGTTTTTGCCAGCCCTGCGGTGGTTCGCGAGATTCATTATGGCATAGGCGTAGTGCTAAATGGCCGCCACATGCAATTTGACGAGGACAGCCAGCCATTTATAATGGAAGGCCGCACATTTTTGCCCCTGCGGGCTATGGCAGAGATGCTGGGCTTGCCGGTGGAGTTTGATGCTGAGCAAAATACGGTGCATGTGGGCTACACCGATATTTCCAGCCTTTTGGTTGGAAGATGGGGTTCATATCAATACGAGAGTAGCCATCGTTATCCTTGGCGTGGCACTATTGATTTTTCTGACGATGGAACGGGCCTTATTATTGAATTAAACACCCATACAGGAGAGGAAGATGTCACAACCATTTTTATATGGAGTGTCGAGGGAGATATGCTTAAAATTACCAGGCTGAGTCTCTTTGGCGAAGCGCATGACATTTTGGATTTTCAAATCAGTATTTTAAGGGATATTATGAATGGTGAAGAATTTTTGATGATGAGCGTACCGTTTGAAGGGCAATTTGTAATAAATGATGTAGCTGTACGTATAGAAAATGACTAAACTATTTTGGGAGGAAGAACATGAAAACAGCATACAACCATTGGGCCGATTTGACCCAAGAAATCAAAGACAGCGGCCTGTGGAAAACAGAGCGCGTAATAACAACACCCCAGGGTGCGAAAATTGACACCACAAAGATGAACGGCCTGATAAACATGTGCGCAAACAACTATCTTGGCCTTTCTAACAATGACGAGATAAAGGCGGCGGCAAAGGCGGGTATAGACCGCTGGGGCTATGGCCTTTCCAGCGTGCGCTTTATTTGCGGCACCCAGGAGCTGCATAAGAATCTGGAGGCTAAGCTAAGCGAGTTTTTGGGTACAGAGGATACGATATTGTATTCATCCTGCTATGATGCAAACGGCGGGCTTTTTGAGACTATATTGACGGCCGATGATGCCATTATAAGCGACGAGCTAAACCACGCCAGCATTATAGACGGCGTGCGGCTTTGCAAGGCCAGCCGCTGGCGTTATAAAAACAACAATATGCAGGAGCTGGAAAACTGCCTAAAAGAAGCGCAGGAAAAGGGTTGTCGCATTAAAGCCATTGTAACCGACGGCGTGTTTTCTATGGATGGCACAATTGCAAACCTTGTGGCAGTTTGCGATTTGGCTGACAAATACGATGCCATAGTGATTGTGGACGATAGCCATGGTGTTGGTGTTATTGGTGATGGCCTGCGCGGCGCGCACGAGCATTGCGGGGTTATAGAGCGCATTGATGTACTGACAGGTACGCTGGGCAAGGCCCTTGGCGGCTCTAGCGGCGGCTATACCAGCGGCAAAAAGGCCATCATAGACATATTGCGCCAGCGCAGTCGCACATACCTGTTTTCAAACAGCCTTTCGCCCATCATCGCCAGCGCATCCCTTACGGTGCTGGATATGATAAGCAAATCCGGCGACCTGGCTGCGAAGCTAAAAGAAAACACCGCCTATTTCCGCAAAGGCCTGAAAGAAATAGGTTATGACATTGTCGAGGGTACGCATCCTATAGTTCCCATAATGACCTACGACGAAATCGCCAGCCAAAAACTGGCAGAAAAAATGTTGGAGAAGAATGTGTATGTTATAGGCTTTTTCTTCCCTGTGGTACAGCGCGGTAAGGCCAGGGTGCGAACCCAGGTTTCGGCGGCGCATACGAAGGAGCAGCTGGATTATGTGCTTAATGCTTTTAAAGAGGCCAAACAGGAGCTGGGGATATAATACCAGCTTGCAATCAAAGCAATGTTAATCGTGGGCGGCTGTGTCTATATATAACGGGCGAGCGCAGCTCACCCCTGCGGATTAAGGGGGCTTCTCATTAAATAGATATGACACGCAGCCTCGTAGGGGCGGAGCTGCGCTCGCCCGTTATCTTGAGTAGGACAAACCGGGAATTGCTAACGTATAAGGAGAGCATTATGAAAATCATTATAATTGGTATTTTTCTGGCGGTAACAGCCTTTAGTTTCTTCCTGAAATATTTAACATACTCCAGAAGAAACGCCGAGCTGCCCGAAAATGTAAAAGATGTGTTTGATGAAGAAACCTACAAGAAAAATCAGGCCTACAAAATGGAAAAACTGCGGTTTTCCATCATTGGCGGTATTGTGGGCATGGCGGTTACATTGGCCATACTGCTGCTTAATGTACACTATATGCTGTATCAGATGGTTGCTGCGCAAACCGCCAATATTTATATCATAGGGTTGGTTATTTTTCTTGTGCCCATGGCGGTCGCCAGCATTATAGGCAGGATTGTGGGGATATATGACACATTTGTAATCGAGGCCAAATTTGGCTTTAACAAATCCACCGTGGCCACATATATCCTTGACTTTGTGAAGATGTTTGTCATGATAGTCATTTTTGCCAGCGGTCTGCTGTCGCTTTTCTTGTTCTTGCATGGCCTGCTGGGGAATATGGTTTTTCTTGCCTTTTTCTTTGTCCTCATCGCCTTCCAGTTGTTTATCAGCTTCATCACCCCTTTGCTCATCCGCGTAATCTACAAGCTAACCCCGCTGGAAGATGGCGAGCTAAAGAGCAAAATCGAGGCATTGGCCGAAAAAACGGGCTATAGGCTAAAGGGCATATATATGGTGGATGCCTCCAAGCGGTCCACTAAGCTAAACGCCTTTGCTTCGGGCTTTGGCAAGACCAAGACCATTGGCCTGTTTGATACCCTAATAGATAAAATGACAGACGAGGAAATTGTTGCCATATTGGCCCACGAAATTGGCCATGCAAAGCTGGGGCATATCCTAAAGAGCACGCCTCTTAGGGTTTTGTATCTGTCGATTATGGCCGCCGCTGCGTATTTTATAGTCGGCATGCCGCAGGTGGCCCAGGCCTTTGGCTTTGTGGATGCAAATGTGGTTTTTGGTATATATGTACTGTTTATCATGCTTTCGCCTATCGACCTTATATTGGATATACCGCTGAATGCACTATCGCGTAAATACGAATACGAGGCAGATGCCTATGCAAAGGAAAATTCGGGCCAAGAAGAAGCCATAGGTCTTGCGCTGAAAAAGCTGTACAAAGAGGACCTGGGCAATTTAACGCCCCACCCCTTTGTAGTGATGATGGAATACACGCATCCGCCGCTGCATCAGCGGCTTGGGGCTTTGGAGAAATAGTGGGGTTTTGGGGAAGGGTGATGATTTGGAATGAAGATATATGAAGGACATCTAGAGAAGGGCGTGTTTACCCCGGATTCTGATTCTGCGGTAATGCCGAGAGGGCGGTTTAGGGTGAGGGTTGAAATGCTGGAAGAGCCCGCCGAAGAAGAGGTGTATATGGACGAGGAGGTTTTGAATGACCATGCTAGGGCTTGGAAGGAGTTTTTTGAGGCCATGGATGCCATTGAAGATGAAGAAATACCGGAAAACTTCCCGAGAGTGAATTTTGCGCGGGAGATTGAGTTATGAGTCATTATGCCTTAGACGCAAATACGATATCTTTTCTTATGAAAGGCAAATTTTGGTTGCGAGAAAGAGTTTTGGCTGAAACAAATGGTGGTGGCTATGTTGTTATTCCTGCCATAGCTTACTACGAAGTTAGGCGTGGCCTTATTGATTTGGGTTCGCGTAGGAGGCTGGCGGAGTTTGATGCGATCTGCCAATGGCTTAGGGTCAGTTAATTGAAGATGCTGATATCTTGATTGCGGCACATTGCATAGCCTACAGCCATATTTTGGTAACAGATAATACCCGCAATTTTCAGCGTATCGACGGCTTGAAGATGGTTAATTGGAATGATGAAAATTAGTCGGCGAAATTCGTGATTTTAATAGTTGACAGGCATAACCAAATGATATATAATGTTTAGGTTGGTGGAGTGGGACTACCAGCCATATGTAATTATAGTATACATTAAGAATTGAATAGGAGGTGTTTATTACGGAGCTTATTATCGCTATCGTTGCTGGAATTTTGTTCTCCGTTGTTGCCTTCTTCCTGGGAATAAATTACCGCAAGAAAATTGCCGAGGCACTTTTGGGCTCTGCTGAAAAAGAAGCAGAGAGCATTAAAGAAGATGCACGCAATAAAGCTGTGGCAGAGAAAAAAGAGATACTTTTAGAGGCCAAGGAGGAAAGCATACGCAGCAAAAACGAGATTGAAAAAGAAGCCAAAGAAAGGCGCGCAGAGGTACAACGCCTGGAAAAAAGGCTTTTGCAAAAAGAAGAGCAACTAGACAAAAAATCTAATTCTTTTGAGAAAAAAGAAGAGCAACTGCAAAAGAAAATCGAAAAAGCAGAAGAACAAAATTTGGAAATACAGCAGGTTCTGGCCAAGCATACGCAGGAGCTAGAGCGTATTTCCGGGATGAGTAGCCAACAGGCCAAGGATCATCTGCTGTCCACCATCGAACACGAGGTTAAAGCCGAGGCCGCTGTGATGATAAAAGACATCGAGGCCAAAGCCAAGCTAGAGGCCGACAAGCGCGCCAAAGGCATTTTGGCGGTGGCGGTGCAGCGTTGCGCGGTGGACCATGTGACAGAAACCAGCGTGTCCGTAGTGCAGCTGCCAAATGACGACATGAAAGGCCGCATTATAGGCCGGGAAGGCCGCAATATCCGCACCCTGGAGTCGCTAACGGGTATAGATCTTATTATCGACGACACGCCCGAAGCCGTTATTATATCCGGCTTTGACCCCGTAAGGCGCGAGATTGCAAAAGTCGCGCTGGAGAAGCTGGTGGCCGATGGCCGCGTGCATCCGGCCCGTATAGAAGAAATGGTAGAAAAAGCTAAAAAAGAAGTAGAGTCAATTATCAGGGAAGAGGGCGAAGCCGCATCGCTAGAAACCGGCGTGCATGGCCTACATCCCGAAATTATCCGTCTATTGGGCAAAATGAAATATCGTACAAGCTATGGACAAAATGTTTTGAAACATTCTATCGAAGTGTCGCATCTTTGCGGCCTGATAGCAAGCGAATTGGGTGTTGACACAACACTTGCAAAACGGGCAGGGCTTTTACATGATATCGGAAAATCTATTGACCACGAGCAGGAAGGCAGCCACGTGACCCTTGGTGCTGCTGTCCTAAAGAAATACCGTGAGTCTGATATTATCATAAATGCTTGTGAAGCGCATCATGGTGATGTAGAGGCTACCAATATTGTTTCGGTTCTTGTTATGGCGGCAGATGCTATATCGGCTGCACGCCCCGGCGCAAGACGCGAAACACTTGAATCATATATCAAACGCCTGCAAAAATTGGAAGAAATTGCTAATACCTTTGACGGCGTAGAAAAAACCTTCGCAATACAAGCCGGCCGCGAGCTGCGGCTTATCGTTATCCCCGAAGAGGTGGATGACAGCGGCATGACACTACTGGCCCGGGAAGTGGCCAAGAAAATAGAAAACGAAGTATCCTACCCCGGCAATATCAAAATCAATTTGATACGCGAAACAAGGGCTATAGAATACGCGAAATAGCAGAATGGGCGGGGGTTTTCCCTGCCCATTTGCTGTAGGGGGGATTAATGAAAACATATCTTCTTGGCCTTATCCCATCAATCATCATCGTCGCCATAGCAATCCTAATATTCAATTTTGCGCGCTATCCGCTAACCCAAGAACAAATTTTTCAAAACGAATTGTGGGTTCGCAACATACCAACCAATCATGGAGAAGCACCGGGAATACACGTTTTTGCTTGGCTGCTCGTTGGCGGAGGCGAGGCGCATATCTATACCGAAAGTATGCTGCTAAACAGATTTAGGCTATACGCGCATATTGTTCATGATGGCAGCTTTACAACCGCTGTGCCGGGCAAAACGGCTTATTTTGTGGTGGATGTGACAGGCATGGACATATACCTTCATGGGCCGGATATAAGCCGTTTGCGGGCTGGCAATGTGTTGAACCCTGTATTTCTTGTCATTAGCATAAATAGCATTTTTTACCTATATGCCAAGAGGAGGAGCAAATCATGAAAATTAAAATGATTGTATGTGATTTGGACAGCACGCTACTGCGCACAGATGGAACATTTTCGCAACGCACGCTGGCCACCTGGGAAAAATGCCGCAGCATGGGGATTTTGCTGGCCTTTGCTACGGCGCGGCCAAAGATGGCGGTACAGCGGTTGGTAGATGCTGCAAAGCCCGATATTATCATAACCGATGGCGGCGCATTGGTGCGGATGAATGATGAAGTGATACATCGCGCCATATTGCCAAAAGAAGTTGTTGACAAAATATTCTATATATTGTGCAACAGCGAGCATGTGGGCTCTATAACAGCCAGCACCGACGATGGCCACCTTACCGACCATCCTATAACCCCGGAAGAAGAGCCCATTGCGGTGGACTACATACTGATTGATACCGATTTTTCTAAACCTGTATCCCACGACATATACAAGATTTCGCCGCAGATTTTCGATAATGCGGTGGTTGAAGAAATTACGGCTTTGCCAAATATAGCATATATGCCCTTTGCCGGACAAACCTGGGGCACTTTTACCCTGGCCGATGTTTCAAAATGGCATGCGGTGCAAAAAGTGGCGGAGCATCTAAAAATCAGCATCGTTGATATTGTTGCCTTTGGCGATGATTTTAGCGATATCGAAATGCTGCGGGGTTGTGGCATAGGCGTGGCCGTGGATAATGCCATCCCCGAGGTTAAAGCCGTGGCTGATGAGATTTGCGAAAGCAATGACGATGATGGGGTTGCAAAATGGCTGGAGGACAATGTATGTCAATAAAAATGATTGTAACAGACCTGGATGGAACGCTATTGCGCGGGGACAAAACCGTGTCGAAATACACATGGGAAACATTGCGCAAATGTAGGCTAAAGGGGCTAAAAGTGGCATATGCCACCGGGCGCGGCGGGTCTGCGCAGCATCTTGCGCCATCAGAAATGTTTGATGGCAGAATTACAATGAACGGCGCGATTGGGAAGATTGGCGAGGATACCGTGTACAACCGCCTAATTCCGCATCAAGTAGCCCGCCCAATTTTGATTGCCTGCCACAGGCGTGGGATGGCCATTACATCCTCAATAACCGGCATGCACTATTCCGGTTCGGCTATTACTGGTGGCTGGTCTCATATCCCGAACTACGAGATAGTTGACTTTATGCATCACAATATCGACGCGGAAAAAATTTGCATATCAAATCCCACGCCCGATGATAGGGAATTTATAGAGCAATTGCTGCCCGAATCCCTTTATTTTGTTGTAACTGCTGATTATGAGAGCAACACTTTAGGGCAGATAATGCACAAAGAAGCCACAAAGTCTAAGGCTGTTTTGGAGCTTGCGCGGATTTGGGGCATCAATCAATCTGAAATAGTCGTCTTTGGAGACGATTTCAATGATATTGATATGCTGCAAAACTGCGGAATTGCCGTGGCCATGGCTAATGCCATCCCCGAGGTTAAAGCCGTGGCCGACCATATTTGCCAAAGCAATGACGACGACGGGGTTGCAAAATGGCTGGAGGAGAACGTATGTTAATAAAGATGATTGTCTGCGACCTGGACGGCACGTTGCTGCGCACAGACAAAACCATGTCGAAATATACCTTGGACACGCTGAATAAATGCCGAAATTTGGGCGTAAAATTTGCTATAGCCACAGCACGCAATATTTATGAGACTGCGCCGATTGTGGAAGCCCTAAAGCCCGATGCGGTCGTTTATCAGGGCGGCGCGCTGGCAGAAATTGATGGTAAAATCATACATTCAGTAGTGTTAAGTGCAGATTCGGCTATAGCCATTATAGAGGGCCTGCTGCTTCGGGATGATGTTGCTAAGATTACAAGCATAGGCGAGGATTACCACGAAACTGGGTTTGCTGGCCGATACCCCGATGGTCTACATAGCGTTTCTGCTCAACTGAGCAAGCCTTTGGGGGATTTTGTCAAAAACCTCCCCGATGTGGACATAATCCAGTTTGCAGGCGAGAACTGGGTGCGCTTTGGACGTAAGGATGCTACCAAGTGGCATGCTGTACAGGCCTGCGCGGTGCATATGGGTATTGATGCGGCAGAAATCGCGGCCTTTGGAGATGATGCCATTGATATAGGCATGATAATGAACTGTGGCATTGGTGTGGCAATGGCAAATGCTATTAATGAAGCCAAGGTCGCCGCCGATTTTGTTTGCGATACCAATGATAATGATGGCGTGGCGAAATGGCTGGCAGAGCATGTGTTGAAAGGGGATTGACTGCATGAGGACTGCATTGATCGCATTTGCGATCCTCCTGTTGCTTGCGATATTTTTGGCCTGCGGCAGCCGTCAGGTTCTGCGCCTAGCACCCATCCCGCCACCTGAAGGTATCATGCAGGAGCTTGCGCAATTCGCCTTTATCACGCCGGTAGAAGAGCTGCCCATACGCAGTTTCCGCATAGACACAGACGAACTGCCCTTTGATGGCGAGACAATATCTGTCGTAGGCCGGGGCACGATATATTTTCGCGGGGAGGTATATCCATACTGGATTTTCGGGCATCGCCTGTCCTTCACCCTGATGATTGACACACCCTATGGCAGGATGCTGGTTGACAATATGTGGGAATTTGGCCACCGTCGCGCCGCCCGGCTGCATGACGAACCCGTGGTTTGGCAGGAATATCAATACAACCGCATACCAATAGTGGATGGGATGACAGAGCAAGAGGCGCAGGATTTGCAATACCTGTTTACCATAGCCATTTTGAGCCACGGCCTGGTCGGTTTTTTGCCCGGTATGGGTATCGTCGGGCTGATGTTTGCTGTGGTCTCCATTGCATATGCGATATTTTACCGCATCCATAAGAAATCAGCAAGGCTGCAAGAGCGCAAGGTGCTGGTTGTAGCTGTTAACATAACGTATTTCACCATTGCAATTCTATATTTTGCTATTATTATTGGGAGGCTAATATGACACTTTTAGAAGCAGTTATTTTGGGTATTGTGCAGGGGCTGGCGGAATTTTTGCCAATATCCAGCAGCGGGCATCTTGCGCTGGGGCAATATATTTTTGGTATCGAAGATAACAACATGGCCTTTAATATTGTGGTGCATGTAGGAACATTGATACCCGTTGTTGTGGTTTTTCGCCAGACAATATGGGAGCTGGTTAAAAAGCCATTCCAGAAAATGACATATCTGCTTATCATCGCTACCCTACCGGCTGCCATCGTAGGCGTGCTGCTGGAAGACGTAGTAGAAGCCGCATTTACCACTCTGGGCTTTCTGGCAATAGCCTTTGTAGTCACAGGTCTGCTGCTTGTAGGCACAGATAGGATCCGCAAGAACACAAAAAAATCCGACGAAATAACCTATCTGGATGCTGCATTGATAGGCGTGGCCCAGGCTGTGGCAATTTTCCCTGGCATATCCCGCAGCGGCAGCACCATCGCCGCATCGCTGGCGCGGGGCATTGCCCGGGAGGATGCCGCAAAATTCGCATTTCTTATGTCCATCCCCATCATTTTGGGCGCGCTTTTGCTGCAAATTATCCATATTGCCCGCGGGAATGTAGTGCTGGAGGACCTAAATTTCGTCAACCTTGGTGCGGGCTTTATAGCTGCTGCGCTATCGGGCTATCTGGCCGTAAACTTCTTGCTGGCCGCCATCAAAAAGGCCAAACTAAGGTACTTTGCCTATTATGTGTTTGTATTGGCCGCGGCCATTGGGATTGGCTTGTTGGTTTTTAGTTGATTGATGGTGAAAAATAGTGTATACTAAGGAAAATAGTCTTTAGGGGTTGAGCATATGGGTTTTTTTAACTTGGATGGACCTGTTTACAGGATTGGCAGCATTATTGCCGATATACTGATTTTGGGCATCTTTTGGATTTTGCTTGCCATACCGGTGGTTACAATTGGTGCCAGCACATCGGCTGTATATTATGTTTTTACAAAGAGAGTAAATGGCAGAGAAGGGTATTTGTGGCAGGACTTTTGGCGGTCTTTCCGTCAAAATTTCATAACAGCCACCGCCGTTTGGTTGACGCTGCTGGTGATATTTGTGTTGCTAATATTCAATATCACATATGCCGGTTTGCTGGAAGATATGGCGGGCATTGTGCTTGCTGTGCAATTCGTTATCTTTGTGCAAACAACCTTTGTTGCCATGTATGCTTTCCCGCTTATCTCGCGCTTCGAGATGGGCTATCGCGAGGTTATAAAAACCGCATTTTTCCTGGCAAACCGCCATATCCTCATGACAATTTCCAATGCCGTGCTGCTTGCGGCATGCGTTCTCATGGTCTTTATGCAACCCATGTTCATATTCTTCATGGTGGGCGTTTATTGCTATTTTTCCTCATTCCTTATCGTGAAAGCCTTTAAAAAATATCGCCCGGATATGGATTTGGAGACGAACACAGGGGAAATGGCACCGTTGCAACTAGATGCCATTGACGAAAAGGACGAGGACGACGCAGGGGTGGCTGTAGGGGCGACTCCCAGTCGCCCGGATTTTGATGAAATCCAGACCGAACAAACCTATTACGATAACAATTCTACAGTTATGAATTTGGATAGGCTAAGAGGTATGCAGGAAGATAAAGAATAAAGAATAAGGTTTGTCCGCAATCCAAAAGCCGCCCATGCTGATGAACATGAGCGGCTTTGTTAATTGTCATTCTAAATTACGTATTGCGAAGTTTAAACATAGACACAAGCTCTCTTAGCATCTCTGCCTGGCTGTTTAGCTCTTCGGATGCAGATGCGGACTCTTCTGCTGTGGCGGAATTGTCCTGCACAACCTTGGAGATTTCGCCCACAGATGCATTGATATGGGCAATGGATTCTGCTTGATCCTGCGCCATAACGGCTATCTGGCTTACCAGAGCGGATATTTGGTCGATATCGTCCATTATTGTGGTGAAGGCTTCTGCCACGTGGCCAGAGGCCTCTATACCTTGCGCCACTACTCTTGTGTCTTCGTCTATGATGCTGGCGGTGTCCTGCGCCGACTTTTGACTCTTGGATGCAAGCGACCGCACCTCGTCTGCTACAACAGAGAAGGATTTGCCGTGTTCGCCTGCCCTGGCAGCCTCAACAGAGGCGTTAAGCGCAAGCAGATTGGTTTGGAAGGCAATGTCAGAAATTACGCCGATAATCTTGCCTATGCCAGCTGTAGATTCTTGCACATTTTCCATGATATCCTGCATGGACTTAACGGTCTTGCCGCCTTCCACGGCATAGTCAGAAGTGCTTTGTGCTTTAGAGCTGGCCTCTGTAGCACTTTGGGCACTTTCATTGGTTTTTTCGTTAATCAGCTCGATAGAGGCTGTAAGCTCTTCGATGGCCGAGGCCTGGCGGCTAGAGCCTTCCGCAAGATACATGCTGCTTTGCGAAATTTGCTCCGCGCCCGAAAGCACCTGATACGATGCCGATTGAATCTCTGACATTGTGTTGTTAAGCGCATCCAAAATCACATTGAGAGCTTCTTTGATGGGAGCGTAAGAGCCAATGTAATCTCTGTCTATATTAATGGTATAGTCGCCTCTGGACATTTCGCCAAGCACCTCAGAAATCTCGCTGATATAGCTTAGGGTCATTTCTTCTGTGGCGTTTAGGGCATTCTTTAGACTTTCAAAAGTACCCTTGTATTCGCCATGAATCTTCGCATCTTCGAAATTACCATCGCGCATATGCAAAAGCGCGGTCTCTACGGCAGTGATAGGCTCTGCCACAGAGCTTATCAGAACATTAATTCTATTTGAAAGAGATGCCCAATTGCCGCTAAATCTGCTTTCGTCTATACGGTCTGTAAGATCTCCATCGGCGGCTTTTGAAGCGAGATTTGCAATAGCCCCATAAATGTCATTTAGCTTGGTAGCTATGCCGCGCACAGCCTGTGGCAAAATAATCTTTTTGCCCGGCAGGTCTGCAAGCTCTACGTTAAAATCGCCTTCCGACATGGCGGATAACGCCTCTATCACAGGCATTACTTCATCTGCCTGGCCCTGCAAAATAGCGTTAATGCTTTCTACCAGTTCTCTGTAGGTATTTTGATATCTGGTTTCGTCAGCACGATACTCGATATCGCCCATGGTAGTAAACTCGTGGGTGAGCTTGCCAAGGTCATCCACCAAATTGCGCACAACGTCGATAACGCTATACACATCCTGCGACAAAAGCCCAATTTCGTCTTTAGATGTTTTGCTGCGGTCGATGTTCATATTCAAGTTACCATCGGCAACATTGCCAAGCACAACGCCCAGGTTTTTAACTGGTTTGGATATAGAACCAGAGATGAGCATGGCTATTAGTATACCGATAAGAATACCCGCACCGGCAAATGCCATAAGTATATAGAAGGTTTCGGTGGTTTGTCTGGTAAGGGTTGTGTTTATTTCTGTCATGTAAGTCGCGGTAAAGTCTGTCATGGCGTAAAAATAGTCATATGCGGCATCAACAGTTTCCATAGCTCCTTGTGTAACAGCCAAAGCCCCCGAAGAATTGCCGGCACGAGCCAAAACCATAACTTGGGAGATGTAATGATCAATATAGTGTAGTGCCTCGCGTCTTAGCCCGGCTAGGCGATGCTGCGAAAGCTGTCTGTTAACATCTATCAATATCGGGTCGGTATAAAGAGATTCATAGAATGCATCAAAATACTCAACAAGCTCTGCTCGCTGGTTTCTAAGAAGATATTCCTGGGCATCAATTGTGGAATTTCTGGAGGCACTATCGGGATCTGGTGCGGACATAGAAGCCCTGTTCATGATACGCCTAGAATTCATCATACCCACTTCGATATCCCGCAGCAGCGAATATCTTCTATAGGGGTAGTCTAGAACATAAGAGTATTCATCGTTTACACCAAATAGGCTAATAGAGCCAAAGACCGCCACCGCCAATGTGATGGCAAGAAGCACAATAAAACCTGCAAATAGCCGGGTTCTGATTTTCATGTTTCTGATAAAATTCATTTTTCATCTCCTCCTGAATGATTTTTTATGCCTTGTTGCATCCCTGCAACCTTATCAAAGTTCATGCGACATATTATAACATCATTCACCAAATATTACAAGATAAAATTAAAACAATCTTTGTTTATTGCCAAACAACTTTAATTCACCGCATAATTATTTTTTCATTGCGAGCAACGCTTTAAGGTTGCAATGAAAAATAATTATGCTACTTCTTAAGTTGTTTGGCTATATGAAATCCTTTGGTGATATTTTGCCGCAAAAGTGCTTTTATATTCCATACAGCTTGCCAAACTTTTCTTTTAAATAGTCGTTGTAATAATCAGCATTTAGTTGTTCGCCTGCTATTTTATCTACAAGGTCGCGCGGGGTATATAGGCTGCCATGGCGGTGGATCTTGTCGGTCATCCATGCTGTTATGGCGGCAAAGTCACCTTTTTTGACCAAGCCGTCAAAATCTAAATCCCGCTTCATGTAGGCCAAAAATTGCGCGGCATAGGCAGAACCCAGAGAATATGTGGGGAAATAACCAAATGCGCCGCCGGACCAATGGATGTCCTGCAACACGCCCAGGGTGTTGTTTGGCGGGGTTATGCCCAGATATTCTTCGTATTTTTTGTTCCATATTTCTGGCAGATCCATCACATCTATATCGCTTGTAAAGAGCATACGCTCTACCTCGTAGCGTACCATAATGTGCAGAGAATAGGTCAGTTCGTCGGATTCTACGCGAATAAGGGATGGGCCGGCGTGGTTTGCCGCCTCAAAGAATTGCGTGGCCGTCACATCTTTGTAGCTGTCCGGCAGATATGTTTTTAGCTCGTCCGTCACATACTCCCAAAAGCCTGGGCTGCGGCCTATCACATTTTCGTAGAAGCGGCTTTGGCTTTCGTGTATACCCATAGAAACACCGCGGGATAGTATGGTTTGGGCAATATCATCCCCTGTGTTTTGCTCGTAAATAGCATGGCCACATTCGTGCAAAATACTGTAAAAACCGGACAAAAAGTCGTCTTCGGCATAGCGGGTGGTTATGCGCACATCATCCCGGGAATTGCCGCTGCAAAACGGATGGGTAGATTCGCAAATATAGCCGCGGTTCATGTCGTAGCCAATCATCTTGGCGGTAAAATCTGCAATTTTGCGCTGGGCCTCTATGCTGACGGGCATATGCACAATGTCTCTGTCTATCTTCTTTTTGCTTTCAATGACGCCTTTTAGAAGCGGAACAATGGTGCCGCGCACCTTGCCAAAATACTCGTCATATATCTGCATGGTCATGCCTTCTTCGTAGTCGTCCAGCAGATAGTCGTAGGTTGGGGCATCATCCACGCGCCTGTATTCCACCATTTCCTTTGTTGCGGCTATAATGTCCTTTAGATATGGCGCAAAAGCGGCAAAGTCGTCGTTTTTGCGGGCATCCTCCCATACGCTTTGCGCCTTGGTGGCAAGCTCTCTAAAAGCGCGCACTTTCTCTACAGGCACTTTCACATTTTTGTCGTAATTCTTTTTGGCAATGCGATACATGCCTGCTGTGATGGGGTCTAGCTTGCCCTGATGCGGCTCTAGAGCCTCTAGTAGCCCTTTCGTTTTCTCACCTGTGGTCAGGCCAAAAATTTCTGCGGCAAAAAAGCCGCTGCGCTTTGCGCGATCCATTATGCCGCCCTTTGGGGCGATAGTGGCGGCATCAAAACCCATAACCGCCATTGCGCTGTTGTACATCTTCACTCTTTCTTGATGCTGATGAAATTCCTTGATGGTGGCTTCCAAATTCATTTGCTATCCCTCCAGGATTTTATTTTGTTTTGCCTCATGTTCAAGTAGCCATTCCTTGCGCCATAGCCCACCGCCATAGCCCACCAGCTTGCCATTCGCCCCCACAACCCTGTGGCAGGGTATAATGATGTATATGGGATTGCGATTATTGGCCATGCCCACGGCGCGGGGTGCTTTTGGCCGCCCCATTTGCGCCGCAATTTGGCCATAGGATGCGGTTTTTCCATAGCCAATGGTGCATAGAGCCGCCCATGTTGCCTGCTGAAAATCCGTGCCGCGGGGCTTTATTGCAATATCAAATGATGTGCGTGTGCCGGCAAAATATTCGTCCAGCTGGGCAATGCATTGCTCTGTAACAGCATTGGGCCGGTGCTCCTCGCGCTGCTCTCTGTCAAAAGTCAACCCAAGAATATGGGTGTCGTCATATACAATCAAAATCTGGCCTATTGGAGAATTGTAAGTATATTCCATAATACTGCCCCTTTCTGTCGGAATAAGTATATCATAGATTTTGGTAGATAACAATATGGAAAACGCTTGACGAGATGCGATATTTGGTGTGTAATGTGGGTATAAATCGTAAACCGTCATAAACTTCACTTAGCAATAGTTACTGCGCAAGTGCGTGCTGTAAATGACGCTATGTGCTTGTGCGGTAACTATTGTTTTGATTGCAGGTTGGCATCAATAAGTGTAATCAAAAAGGCTTTGATAATTTCGCAGTTTTATTGTATAATGAAATAAAACAACCAACCCAAGGGGGAAACACATTGAAAACACGCTATTTCAAGACAACTATAATTGCTGTCTGCCTTCTTTGCGCGTTGCTGGCGGGTATTTTTGTGGTGGGTATAATCGGCCATGGCCAGCCGGAAGCCGCCATGGCCGCTATGCCTGTGACATTGGAGGTGGCATCGGCGGCGCAAATTGTGGCCGAAACCGAAGAAGCTGAGGAAGAAGTTGAAAAGTCACCGCAAGAGATGCTTGCAGCTTTGATTGTCTATGCCGAACGCCGCCTGGGCTTTGCGGCTGCTTACGGCGAATATATACGCACGGGGAGGCATTATCCTGGGGATATGAACACCCTTAGAGATGCGATAGATGCCGCGCAGACCGCGATGGATGATATGCTTCTGTCTGACGAGCGTGTTTTACAGGAAACTTATTGGCTAAACCATGCCATTGTGCAGTTTAGATACGCAATGATAGACCCATACAATAGATATCGCCCATATTTGGCAACCATTGCCATTGGTGAGGACATGCCGCAAAAGCGACATTTGCGCGCGGCGTGGATTGCTACCGTTATTAACATAGATTGGCCCAGCGTGGCCGCCCGGGGCACAACCCCTGCCCATGTGGACATGCAGATTGCAGAACTAACCCAGCGTTTTGACGAAATGGCCGCGCTGGGCATGAATGCTGTAATATTTCAGATAAGCCCTACCGCCGATGCTTTCTATAATTCCAGCATTGTGCCGTGGTCGGCTTGGCTTACGGGAGAAACCAATTTTACCGGGCGGCTGCTGGATTCCGGGGGCAATGAGTTTGACCCGCTACAAGCCGCCGTGGAGCTGGCGCGAGAGCGTAATATGGAGCTACACGCCTGGTTTAACCCCTATCGCATTACACATTCGCTTGTTAGTTACACCCGCGGCGATGGCATTATCCTGTCCTGGGCCGGCCGGCCTGTGGAGTCTCTTGCGGAGATTCGCGAGGAATGGTCGCAAATCCCCGGCAATGTCTTTGCCACGCTGGGGCAATACATTCATCAGGGCGAAGGTCGCTATGTGTTAGACCCCGGCGTGCCTGCGGCACGGCAATGGATTGTGGAGCGCGTAATGGAAGTTGTGGAAAATTATGATATTGACGCTATACATTTTGACGACTATTTCTACCCATCAGGCTGGAATGATGATGCCGTTGCGGCGGTATACAACACCGGCGCAAACAACTGGATTACCGGCCATTGGCTGCCATATAGAGCCGACTGGCGGCGCGAAAACACCGAGATGCTTATACGCGAGGTGAATGATGCTATCAACGAAACCGCGCCCTGGGTGCGCTTTGGCGTAAGTCCGGGCGGCGTTTGGGTTTCCGGCGATGGCAGCACGGGTTACGATGGCGGGGGCTATAGCGCGGCTACAGGCAGCTCATCCACCACCAGCTGGTCCAATTATCATTCGTCCTATGCGGACACCCGCCGCTGGGTTATCGAAAATTTGATAGACTACATCACCCCGCAAATTTACTGGGACTGGAGCCTGCCTGCCGCGCCCTATGGGCCCATCGCGGATTGGTGGGGTCGTCTTATTCATGACTTTGGGCCGCAGGGCGAGCTGCGCAATTCCGAGGGCGAATACACCACGGTGCATCTGTATATTGGTACGGGACTATACCGCATGGTAGGCTCTAATGTGCCGCTTAAATGGCGCAATGGCGAGCAGTATCAATACGAAGGCAAGCGCACATTTTTGCGGCAGGAGCATTATAATCTGGGCAACCCTAATATCATGGGCTCTATGATTTTTAGCCACAATCACATTCGCCCCGGCCGCGAGGCGGGTCTTTGGGATACTATGGCCGCCCTGCGTGAAAATGCCTGGAGATATCCCGCGCTAGTGCCTGCCTTTACGCATCTGGGCGGCATAGCACCTGCCGCGCCCATAGATATCCGTGTGGAAGACGGCACAATTTTTTGGCGGGATGCCGAAACCGGCGACAGCGAGCTGGTGCGCACGCGGTATTTCGTAATTTACGCATCCCGGGAAGCAAGGGTTGATATTGAAAACCCCGCGAATATATACGCTATAATTCCGGCTACATTAAATGAAACCACATACGAACTTTTCCTGTCTATAGATGTATGGGGGTCTTATAATTTTGTGGTTACGGCGGTTAATCGGTTGCATCAGGAGAGCGAGGCGGGCAGGCCGTAGGAGAGAAGGTATGAGCAAAAGAGAAAAATTGGTAGAAAAACTACTTATATAGACCAAAAGACTTTACATTTGATGAGCTGTCAACACTATATGGTCATTTTGGATACAGTCTCTATAATGCTGGCAGGACCAGCGGATCGAGAGTTATTTTTGTCAACGACGATAATGATTATATCAGATTACATAAACCCCATCAAGGGAAGGAATTGAAGCCCTACCAGGTAAAAGATGCCATTAAGAGTCTAGAAGAGAGGGATTTGCTATGATTGTTAAAGAGGAAAAGTTCTTGTATTATAAAGGGTTTATTGGAAGCATTGAATTTTCGAGAGAAGACAATGTGTATCACGGCAGGATTCTGGGGTTAACTGCCTCAATATCTTATGAGGGGCAATCAATCAAAACATTAAAAGAGGATTTTGAGGAATCAATCGAAGATTATCTTGAGTTTTGTGCGCAAAAAAACGTTGAGCCTGAAAAGAGCGTAGTTGTTGTTTGATGGGGGTAGAATGTGGCTTGCAACAATTATGAAAAGGCATTAGCTCTGGCTAAACAAGCCCACGCCGGGCAACTGGACAAAGCCGGGCAGCCGTATATCAACCATCTGCTGGCTGTGGCCGATTGTTTTGATGACGAAATCACAAAAACGGTAGGCATTTTGCACGATATTGTAGAAGACACGGATTATACATGCGACGACTTGACAAAAATGGGATTTTCTGTTAAAGTAGTGGAGGCTGTGGGCTGTTTAACAAAATGTTGCGGCGAGGATTATCAGGATTACCTTTGTAGGGTTGGGGCCAATAACTATGCCAGAGAGGTTAAGATTGCTGACCTAAAGCACAACATGGATTTAAGCAGGCTGGACAAGGTCACAGAGAAGGATTTGAAAAGAGTTGCGAAGTATAAGGCGGCTTTAGAATATTTGCAGAATAATAGACAAGTTTAATGAACCGAAGGGAGGAGCAACATGGATTACAAAATCATAATCGACAGCAGTCTCGACATCACGCCCGAAATGGAGGCATCTTTTGGGATTATTTCTGTGCCGCTGCATCTTAGGCTGGGGCAAAAGGAGTATATGGACGATGCAAACCTGAATCTTGCGGCGTTTATGGAGGAAATGCAGGCTTGTAAAGAAAAGGTTGGCACATCGGCCGCCATGCCTGCGGCTTTTTCCGAGGTAATGACCCAGGACTCTTTTGTTGTAACGGTGTCTGACAAGCTTTCGGCCACATATGCAAATGCCGTGCTGGCGGCGGAAGATGTATCAGCAGATGTGCATGTATTTGATTCAAAAACATCGTCTGCGGGCGGCACATTGATTGCGCTAAAAATCAGGGACTTTATATCACGCGGCATGACGCGGCCGCAAATAATAGAGGCCGTAAACAACTTTATTGATGGCACAAAGACCTATCTTGTGCTGGAGCGGTTTGAAAATCTGATAAAAAATGGGCGGCTGGGTGCTGTTAAAGGCAAAATAGCCAGCGTGCTTAATGTTAAGCTAATATTGGGCGCCAATGGCGAAGGTGAAATCACGTTGTTTAGCAAGGCGCGCGGCACAAAGGCCATGCTGGAAAAGATGCTTTCGCTTGTAGGCACCAGCGGACGCGAAACGACAGGAGAAAACATGGTTATTTCCCATTGCAACAACCTATCGCTGGCGCAACAGCTTGCCGGGATGGTTAAGCAGCGGTTTGATTTTAAAGAAATTTTTGTAATTCCAACGCGCGGTACGGCTTCGCTATATGCCGATAACAAGGGCATTATAATGGCGTTTTGATGGACCTTGTGCGGCTTCAAAAATACTTAGCAGACTGTGGCATAGCTTCCCGCCGAGGTGCGGAGGAGCTTATTGCTGCTGGTAAAGTTACTGTAAATGGTGATATCGCTGAAATTGGCGCGAAAATTGTGCCCGGGCTGGACAAAGTGCTATACAATGGCGAGCTTGTAGTGCAAAAAACCGAAAAGCCGGTCTATATCATGCTTAACAAGCCATCGGGTGTTATTACTAGTGCGTCTGACCAATTTGGCCGCAAAACCGTGATGGATTTTGTGGCCGACATTGACGCGCGGCTTTTTCCTGTTGGGCGGCTGGATTATGCCACATCAGGCTTAATTTTGCTGACCAATGACGGCGCTTTGGCGCAAACCCTTTCCCATCCGCGCTATGGCTCGGAAAAAACCTACATAGCCAAGCTGGCCACACCGCTGGATGCCAGCACCATAAAGGCCTTTGCAGATGGCATGGAAATTGATGGATACCATACACGCCCGGCTACACTAGAAATTATAGGTGCAGATAAAAAAACGGCCAAAATAGTCCTAAAAGAGGGGCGCAATAGGCAGATACGCAAGATGTTTGAAGGGCTGAACATACGTGTGGTGTCCCTAAAGCGCACGGCCATTGGCGACATCGCTATTGGTGGGCTAAAAGTGGGGCAATGGCGGCATTTAACGGATGACGAAGTCTTGTATCTAAAATCAAAAGAATAGAAAGTAGGGGATACATATGGATTTACTAAGGTCGATAGAAGCGATGCGTACGCCTTTTTGGGATACCTTCTTTGGGCTGATAACCCAGTTGGGCGAAGAATTGGTTTTGATAGTGATTTTTTGCACAATCTTTTGGTGTATAAACAAGCGCATGGCCTATGTGCTGGGGGCATCGTTTTTCCTTTCGGGCCTTTTGGTGCAGGGCGCAAAGCCGGTGTTTCGCGTGCCGCGACCATGGGTATACGACCCTACATTTTTGCCGGTAGAAGGCTCTGTAGGCGCAGCCACGGGATATGCTTTTCCCAGCGGCCACACGCAAAACGGCACGGCACTTTTTGGGTCATTGGGCGCGCAAATAAAGAACAGGATTGTTAAGATTGTGATGTTTACGCTGGTTGTGCTTATAGCATTTTCCAGGCTGTATTTGGGCGTGCATTATCTGGCAGATGTGCTGGTGTCGCTTGCCATAGGTATTGGGGCTATTTTGCTTGCCCTTAAATTTATTACAGACGAACCCATAAGCATGAAAAGAGAGCTGATGATAGCTGGCTTTATCGCGTTTTTCGGACTATTGGTTATCGGCATTGTGGCTGTGCTTTACATCACAGGCGCAACAGAAGCCTTCCAAATGCGCGATAGCATAATAGCCGCAGGCGCGGCCCTGGGCTTTTCTGTAGGCATGTTTGTAGAGCGAAACTACATCAAGTTTAGCACGGTGGCGCAAAATTTGCCCATACAGCTGTTAAAAACCGTACTGGGTGTGGGCGGCGTGGTTGCGATACAAGAGGGCGTGAGGGTGCTTGGCGCGAACCTATTTGTGGATGGTCTGCGGTATTTTCTGATGGTGATATGGCTGACCCTTGTTTTCCCAATAATTATCAAGAAGTTCTTTACAAAACGCGAAGGTGCGTAACATTATTCATCATTGTTCAAGAATAGCCGCAAACCCCTCCTCTGTAACGATTTCCACGCCCAGCTCCTGGGCTTTTTTGTTTTTGGCGGATGCCGATTGTGCGTCGTTATTGATAAGATAATCCGTTTTGGCAGACACAGAACCGGCCACCTTGCCACCAAGGGATTCTATAAGGCTTTGCAGCTCCTTGCGGTTTTTATAATTCACCAAATCGCCGGTGATAACAAAGGTCTTTCCAATAATTGGAGAGGCTGTATCGACGGGCGCGACTTCTTCTTTGATAAATTGCAGATAGGGCAGGGCGGCCTCTAAAACCGTTATACTACTTTCATCCCGAAAATATTTATGCAGGCTTTGCGCAATAATCTCACCAAAGCCTTCTATGTCCACAAAGTCCTTTGTGGCCGCGGCACGTATGGCATCCAAATCATAATTAAAATGGCGGCACAGCAGCTTCGCGCCGGAAAGTCCCACATTGTCGATGCCCAATGCAAAAAAGAAATTAGCAAGATGCGCCTGCTTCGACCTTTCGATGGCGGCAATAAGCTTGTTAAAAGATTTTTCGCCAAAGCCCTTCAGTCCCTTTATCTCTTCGGCATGGGTCTCCAGTTTGTAAATATCCGCATAATTTGTCAAAAATCCAAGCTCTATAAATTTTTCCACGGTCTGCTGCGAAAAGCCCTCGATATTAAGGGCGTTGCGAGAGGCATAGTGGGTTATGGTATGCAACAGCTTGGCCAAACAGGCGGGGTTGGTGCAATGCAGCGTGCGGGTGTTGTTTTCGTCTTTTATGGCGGTTTGGCCGCCGCAGGCAGGGCAGGCCGCAGGTGGTTCGGCCGCGCCGCTTTGTGTAAAATTCTCGGCAATCTGCGGGATTATCATATTGGCTTTATACACCGAAATTTCATCGCCTACACCCAGCGAAAGCCCCTCCAAAATACTGATATTATGCAGGCTGGCGCGCTCTACTGTGGTGCCTTCAATTTGCACAGCTTCAAAGATGGCAATGGGGTTTATAAGCCCTGTGCGCGATGGCGACCATTCTATGTCCAAAAGCCGGGTGCGCACCAGCTCGTCCGCCCATTTAAAGGCAATAGAATCCCGGGGGAATTTAGATGTGACACCCAGGCCTTCGCTGTATTCAACATCATCAAAAGTAAGCACCAGTCCATCTGTGGCAAAATTTTGCTGCTGGACGACGCTTTTGAAATAGTCCACAGCATCAGCAACATTTTCCGCGCTTACTAGCCTATAGTCAGCGACCTGAAACCCCTCTTTCTTTAAGAACTCCAACCCTTGCGACTTGTTTGCAAAATCCGGCCCATTTACCAGCGAAAAAGGATAATACTCCACCTTGCGGGCGGCAGCAATGCGGGTGTCCAGCTGGCGCATCGTGCCGGCGCATAGGTTGCGCGGGTTTTTGTATTTTTCGTCGTCCCCTAGGGTCTCGTTGATGCGGGCAAATTCCGAAAAGCTGATAATAGCCTCGCCGCGCAGGGTTAAATCGCCCATAAAACTAATTTGCTTGGGTACATTGCGTATAAAGCGGGCATTGTGGGTTACATCCTCACCAATTTCCCCATTGCCGCGGGTTGTGGCCTGCGCAAGCTGTCCCCCGGCGTATTTTAGAACAAGACTAAGGCCATCCAGTTTCCAAGATAACACGCCGGGCATGGGCTGGCCGTCTGCATGCAAAAAGGCCTCCAGCTTGGCCACATCCTTGGTTTTGTCCAGAGATAGCATTATGGTGTCGTGCCGCACTTTTTGCAGCGATGAGACTATCTCGTGGCCAACACGCTGGGTGGGGGAGTTTTCCAGCACTATACCGCTCGATGCTTCCAGCGTAACTAGCTCGTCATATAGTCGGTCGTATTCAAAATCTGTCATTATTTGGTTGTTTTCTTGTTCATATGCGCGGTTTGCGCGGGTTAATATGTCTATTAGCTCTTGTATTCTTGTGTTTTCCATGATAATCAGCCTCCATGGTTATTGTATCATTGCCGGGGATTCCGGGTCAAGCCCGGAATGAGGTTTTAACCACGGAAAACACGGAAGGACACGGAAAAGGCATTATCCCTTTCTGTGTCCTTCCGTGTTTTCCGTGGTTATATCTTTTACTGCCTTAATGGGCTAATGAATATCTGGTCTAGCGAAAAGCCTGTTTTGCGGCGGATTACGTCTTCTATTTGGGCTATTTCTTGGTCTGTTAGCTGTGGGGTATCTACCACTACATCTACAGATGCATCGCCTATGCGCACATATACTTCTGCAAAGCCCTTGGCTTCTATCAGGGCTTCGGCGGCAGTTTCGCGCTCTATGCGGGTTTGGATTTCTAATAGCTGGTCGGCAGTTGTGGCTCTTTGCTCCGATGCTATATTGATATTGTTAATCATCTCTGTTAATGAGGACATCTGGCTGCTTCGGGCCTGCTCGCGGTTTAGTTTGGCCTGAATAAAAAACGAGGAGTCATTGGCGCTATTGACAAAAACAGCCGCGCCCGGCTCTGCCTGGCCTTCTGCTACGCTAAAGGCAATAGTGGGGTCGTGGGTGAAGTCCAGATTACCTACATGGTCTAGCGTGGTGTTTACCACGGCCACTTCCTGCCCCAGGGTGTCATCCATTATCAAGGCCATAATCTCATCAGCACCTGTTAGGGCGAAAGCCCCTTCATAATCCCGTGTGTTGTCCATAAAATTAAGATATCCCGCCACGGCTATCATCAGCACCAAAGCCGATATGATGACATGGTTTCTCTTTACGCTAAATGGGGGTCTCTTGCCATTGCTCATAATATTCCTCCTTAAATCATCACAAATTATTTCATCTCTAAAACCTGAATCCGGTGGGGTGCTATGCCCAAAGCCGCCTGGGCGGCTCTTGTTAGCGCGTCGCGCACCACCACATCGCCGCCGCCGCCAGCCACAATTATAATACCCTCTATGGCGGGGCTGATTTCTTGCAGCATAAGGGGAGCTTCGCTGCCATCGCTTCGCCGCACCATCACATATGTGGTGGACGAACTTGTTGTATGTATATTGCGCACCCCTCCTTCGCCGTCCTCTTCGGTGGTGGCGGCTATGTTCTCTTGGCTGTCTCTTGCAAAAACATTTGCACCATTGCCCATTGTTAACATTACGCGCACATCGCCTGCGCCCGCTACAAGGCTAAAGATATCCTCCAGCTGCTGTGTCAGGTAAGCAGATAAGGCCATAGTGGATGTTGTGTCGTTGACTTCATGGACATGGGTTTGCTCGTATGGCTCATTTACGGCCAGGGGCAAAATGTCGATGCCTGGGTCCTCGCTTAGCCCTACAAAATATGTGCTTGCAACCAGCAGCAAAACCCCGAAAATAAGCATTAGCACAAGATTTTGCACGCCCTTTTTGTCTTTTTTCTCAAGAAAGTCCTTTAGAAATTGTGGCATAGTGTCACCTCATTGGTATGTTAGATTTTCAAAAGGTACAGGTCATTGCTCTATAACATATATATTGTCCTCTGACAGGTTATAGAAGTCCGAGATTGCATTTTTCAAGGATATAATTCGCGGTGATTCTTCAATTTCGGACGGGGTTTGTTCTCCCCTTGTGTTTACCCCGGCCGCAATGCGCACAGGGTCTATGCGTATCAGTCGCGGCTGTACATCATCTTCGCTTATGGTTATGCGCATGGACTGTATTTTGCCAAAATCCTCGCCGCTGTCTATGTCGAATTCCACATTATGCAGGGCAAAGCCATGGTTTTCGACTATGCGCGTAAGCTGTTGCGCAAGCGACTGGGTGTAGGTCTCTAAAATAGTGTCAATTTGCGCCTGCCCGGCATCTTCGATCTGCCGTGCCATTATGGCCCTTTCGTGCTGCAAAGATGCATCCGAAAAAAAGTCTCCACTGCCGCCGGCAATGGCGTTTATAACCCCGGCCAGGGGTATTGTGATTAAAAAAATCAAAATAATGCCCAGCACAAGGTTAATATACGGCTCATACTTCTTCCCGGGAGAGATTATTGTGATGAAGCTGGAAAAAATCATAAAAACCGCTATGTTGCGTATATATTCGGAAACGACCTGCATGATTTAATCCTCCTAAAGCGAAAACGACGCCAGCATAACCAACACAATAAAAATAAACAAAAACGCTGCCAACACGCATACCCCTAGCACCAGCGCAGCATAGCCCCCCATGGTATCTATGGCTTCAACTATACGCTCATCGCAAATAGGGGCTAAAAGTGCCGCAGATAGCTTGTACACCACCACAAAGGCCGCTATCTGCAAGATGGGCACAATGCTGATGGCGACGGCGGCTACCAGCAGGGCCGACGAAACCGCACCCCGGGCGGCGGCAGAATAATACAAAGCTGTGTCTATAGCTCCCGACAAGGCCTGTCCGACAACAGGTACAGCCGAAACCGCCGTGCGCGTGCCGCGAATGGCAATGGTGTTGATGATGGGCGTGGCAATACGCTGAAAACTAAGTACGGCCATAAACACCAACGCGACCCCTTTTAACCCAAAGCCAATACCCTTTTGCATGATTTTGGATAGCTTGTCCAGCGATTCTTCTTCGGAGAGATAGCTGACAAGGGAGATCGCCGCCGCAAAAATTAGCACAGGCACTATCAGTCTATCTATAAAAATTGTCAGAAAGGTGGTGGCAAATAGCAAAATAGGGGCAAAAGCCCCGGCACTAGCCAAAAAGCCCCCGCTGGCCACAAGGCCGATGATGATGGGTGTAGAACCCATTAGAAGCATGATGATATTGCCCACCATGGATGTCATGATATACAGGGCCACCGAGAATGTGCGAAAAAGCATGGCCACAATAAGCACATAGCATATGTAAAACCCCAGCTTGCTAATGCCGCTGTTTTTAAATGAGCTGGTCATGGCCTTAAAGAAGGCCGATAAAATGGCGATTATAAGCATATGGCGCAGGAGATGGAATAGGGACGAGACCTCTGTAAAAATCCCGGTTAAAATCCAATTAAAAATATTGCCAAGGGATAGATCCAGTTCGCCGCGCAGGGCTGATATTGCGATTTCTGTGAGACTGGCGGCCTCGCCGGGAAAGACGTGGCCTATCATTATGTCGATTTCTTCCAGCCCAAGCCCATGGATTTGTTCGTATAATGACTCCATATCTTCACCACCTTCTTTTGTATCATGGTATTATCGCCACAACCTGCTCCACCAGCGAAATTATCACGGGTGCGGCCACGCCCATTATCAGCACTTTGCCTGCCAGCTCTACTTTGCTTGCAATAGCCCCTTCGCCTGCATCATTGCAAATTTGCGTGGCAAACTCTGCTATATAGGCTATGCCGATGATTTTTACAACAACCAGTATATATTCTTGGCCCTGGGACAAATACGCGCTGATGATATCCACAAGAGCTACAAGGCCAGCCAGTTGCGGCACAATCAGCAAGAAAATCAGCAATGCCACGGCCAGGCTTATTAGGATTGCAAAGAGCGGCGTGTCGCGCTTTAGCGTCATTGCCAGTATCATGCCTATAATGCCTATTGCAGCGATTTGGAAGATGTCTGCGCCCATGGTGATGTGCCTCCTTTAGTGCGGGCGACCACAGGTCGCCCCTACGAACCGCAACCCCCACGGGATGCATCATAATTGGAAGAGATTCTGCACAGCCCCAAAAAAGTCGCTAATATAGCCTATTATCCAAAACAGCACTACAATAAGCCCGGCCAATGTTGTTATAGTGGCTTGGTCATCCCGTCCCGCACCTTTTAGCACCTGGTTTAGCACGGCCACCAAAATGCCCACGGCTGCTATTTGAAATACTACGGTTATGTCCATGGTTGTCCTCCTTTTGCGGTTATAGCAAAACCACCGTTATCAGCATGCCGCCCAGCAACCCCAGCCGCTTGTACATCTTGCCGTCCTTTAAATTTTGGTCTGATAGGCGGGTTAAAATGTCATCAATAGCTGCGACAGTCATGTCGATGGCCTTTATTTGAACCGCGGCATCTATGCTGCCAAGCGAATTGGCCAAGCCGCCGATGGCTTGTAAATCCTCTGTTGCCAAATGGCTCTCGGTAAGCTCTGCCAGCCCCTTTTCCCAGGCTTCTGATAGGCCCATTTCTTTGTTCTCCAGTCTGATTGACAATAAATCATAGAACCCGGCAAAGCCATCACTTGTTTTGCGGGAGATATTCGCAAAGGCCTGTGGCAGGGGATATGCCGCAAATTCCATCTCTGATTTTAGCATCAAAAGCGACCGCCTAAATTCTGCCAGCTGCCTTGCCCGCGCAATGCCCCGCTGGCTCATGTATAGCCCCAGCAGACCGCAGGCGGCGCAAACCAATATGCCGCCCAAAATCCTAAGCACCATTGCCGATCACCTCCAGATTCTCGTTATATATGGCACAAATACTGCCCACCGTGGGCTTGTCCGTTAAAAAAATAAACCGTTCAAAAATTTTGTTGTCAATTAGCGGCGCAAGGACGGGTCGTCTTTGCAAATCCTCCATATTCCTGCCATGCAGGGTGCAAAGCACCGCCACGCCGCAACCCGCCATGTTTTCTATAGCCGCCACATCCTCTGTGCTTCCAATTTCATCTACGGCGATAACCTGCGGCGATAGTGCGCGCAGAGCCAGCATCATGCCATCGGCCTTGGGCGCGGCATCCAGCACATCGGTGCGCGGGCCTAGGTCGTTTTGTGCCACGCCCATGTGGCAGCCGCCTATTTCGCTGCGCTCGTCCACTACGGCCACATTGTAACCCGCCTGGGACAGCTGCCGCACAGCATCCCGCAGCATGGTTGTTTTGCCCCAGCCGGGCGGCGATACTATAATGGTATTGCGTACATAACTGCCCGCGATGGTCGGAATAATCCCATCCGCCGCGCCCAAAACCTGCCGCGCCATCCGGATAGACAGGCCGTTGATATGCTTGATGGTTTTAATGCGGCCATCCTCCACCGTAACACGGCCTGCAAGGCCTATTCTATGGCCACCCGGGATAGTGATATAGCCGTTTTTAATCTCAGTATCATAGGCATATAGGGAATGATTAGAAAATTTTGACAGCATGGTGTCAATATGCATAGCTTTCGGCCTAAATGCTGCATCTGCCCGTCTATGCCTGCCCCCGGCTTGTCCAATAAAAAACTCACCGCCATGGGCAGTCACAGTCAGCGGCAAACCCTGCCTAATGCGTATTTCCCGTGCGCCCTCCAAAAGATCGGCATCGCAACGCAAAAAAACATCGCGCAGCTCGTCCGCGGTGTTTTCAACTAAAATGGATTTTATGTTGTTATTCATATTCCTCATCCTTTGCGTAGAATTACTTTGTACAAGCTATGTGGCTGGCTGGAAAAATATTACTATATTTCAAGTTTGTTTCTAACATTGTATTTTGGCGAAAAATCTGGTATAATGGTTTGATGTATTTTTTGAGGAGGAAGTATGATGCAAAGAATGAAAAAAGTAATATATATCGCAGGGCTGGGATTGGCATTTTTGGCGGGCGGCTTTATGTTTGCCTTGGGCAGCACAAACTGGCTTAGCGCAAACCCCGGCGGCGCGGATGATCCGCTTGTTACCCGCAGCTTTGTGGATGCGCGTATAAGTGAGGTTATGCAGCTGATTAACGCCCAGGGCCAGCAGGTTAACACAGAAGTCATTGTTAATGAGATTTTGGCTGATATAACGGGCTTTTTCGGGGGTGCGCAGGGCCAAAACTTTACCCCTGTGCATGTTAATGCCGGACAGACAATTTTGGGCGGCGAAGGCGTGGAGATTATACGCCGCAGCGGCGCGGCTCTGGCCCATGTGCCTGGGTCTGATGGGATTGTTAATGCCACGACAGGGCTTGATCTGGACCACGGCCACCCCATCTCTGCCAATCAATTGCTGATAATTCCGCGACAGGATGGGCGCGGCATACGGGCCACGCAGGATTCTTGGTTTATAATACGCGGTGACTTTACTATAGTTACGCAATAAGTACGAAATAATGCTGCTGGATTGCTTCGGACGCGTCTTTCTCGTCTGTAGAAGTATACGAGTCCTCGCAATGACGTGCGGGTAGGATGCTCGCTCCTGCAACGTAGCTTTCTGCAGCGTCATTGCGAGGCCAACGATGATTGGAAATGTGACAATTTTCAAGGCCGAAGCAATCTAGGCGTGTCAACACGCCCTAGTGTCAATCACAAATTTAAGGAGATGAATTATGAAAAGAAGACTATTTAAGGGCGCGGTGGCCGCTGTTTTGGCTGCGGGCTTCGCCCTTTCACCCATACATACAACAGAATTGCATGCAGCACCCCAGGTTTTCCACGAAAACAGGCAAACCCACCCCATCACGCGCAACACCTATCTACATAGGGTTACGCGGTTTACAAGTGCGGGGCTGGTGGACATTTCTGTGCTGGAAATGCCGCTGGATGACCCCAATCTCACGGTTTCGGCCTTTAATTCCAACGTAGAGCTGGGGTTAAAGCAATCAACCACCACGATATTGAGCGACAACAACGCCATAGCAGGTGTTAACGGCGACTTTTTTGGTCTGGCGGGTAGACATTCCGTGCCGCTGGGTCTTGAGATGATAGGCGGCGAGCTATCGGCCCAGCGCGGCGTTAATTCTGACAGCCGGGATTCGGCCTCGTTTTTGCTGGGAGATTTTGGTTTTATCGACTATGTGGTGCCCTATGTGGGTCTGCGCCTAAACGGCGAAAACAGCTTCCCCGTCGGGTTGATGAATATGGTTACAAACCTGGCCTGGCCCAGCTTTCTTACATATGGCTACATACAATCTACAGCCAGCATAGATGCCCGTCTGGGGCGCACATACAAGATAGTGGTGGAGGATGGCAGGGTTATTGGCGTGACGCATTATACCGTGGATGTGCCGCAAAATGGCTTTATCGTCATTATGAATCCTGCCACATTTTACGAAAATGAGCACCGCTTCTATTGGGGGCAGGCGGCAGAAATGGTAATTTCTGCTAATATTGACCTGAGGGGTATTACCACAGCTATTTCCGGTAGCAACAGGATATTGGATAATGGCCAGCTTACAGGTGTTGCCAATGCCAGCCGCGGCAGAGAGCCGCGCACGCTACTGGGTGTAAACGAAGCAGGCAACCGCCTTATTTTGATGACGGTGGATGGGCGCAATCACTCCATTGGTGCTACGCTGGGCGAGGCCGCCACATATATGCGCCAGTTTGGCGCGCACGATGCTATAAATCTGGATGGCGGCGGCTCTACCACCATGGCGGCAACTATGCCGGGGGGTTCGCTATCCGTGATAAACACGCCATCGGGCGGCAGCCAGCGAGCTGTTATCAATGCGATAGGTATCACAAATCAAACCACCATGGGGCCTGTCACATCCATAAATATTTCTGCCCCGTCTGTTATCGCACCTATTGTTGTGCCGCCGGGTGCGACTGCTGCCACGGCAACTCCTGTGCCTACGCCCATTCCCCTTGGGCCTGTAACATCGCTAAATATCAATGCACCTATGAATATTCCTGTGGGTATGGTGACGCCGCTATATGTCTTTGGCTATGACGACTATCTAAACCGCACCCAGATTTCTTTTGCGTCTTTGGACACCGCTGTACACAATGCTACGTTGGTTGACAATGGCCTTATTCCCCAAGGCACAGGCAATGTGATAGTGCAGGCCAGCGATGGACGAAATCATGTGTTCCAGAGCTTTAATGCGGTACAGGTGATAGAAATAGTGCCGTCTGTTCGCGAAATTACAGGCACAACCAGTATAACTTTTAGCGGCATCGACAATTTGGGACATGCTGTGCATCTTAATCCCTTGCATATTACATACGAGGTATCTCCGGCGGGGCTTGGCCGCCTGGAGAATGGCCACTTTACGGCCACAGGCGAGGGGTTTGGCTGGGCAAGAGCATCCATACCGGGCTTGGCGGATGTTTTCATCCCAATCAACATCTATCGCGCGGCGCGGCAGATTGATGTGATGGATGCCGGACAGCTGACCTTTACCGCAAACCCGGGTGTTACGGGCCGTGCGGAATGGTCAACAGCACGCAGAACTGTGGGTACGTCATCCCTGCGCATCGAATATAATTTCGAAGCGGGCAATCGCAATCAATTTGCCAATGTGGCAATACAAAATGGCGGCGCGGTCAATGCTATAACCTACCGCATCGCAGTTTACGGCAATAATAGCGGCCATAGGTTGACAGGTAATATTTTGGATGCTGCTGGCAATAATCATAGCATAGAATTTACGCGCAATATTGATTTTACGGGCTGGCGAGACCTAACGGCCCGTGTGCCGGAGGCCGCGGTGCAGCCCATGCGCCTTACGGATATCCGCGTGGAATCCACATTTGAGGATGCCGCGGTGGGGTATGAGCTGTTTATTGACAATCTGCGCGTGCATGAGAGGCTAGATAGCGAACCGGCCGTGGTGCCATCGGGCACGGTGGCCAGAGACCCGCTGCAACCGCAGTTTTTGGGCGACCGCACCGCTTTTGAATACGACATGACATTTATGGGGCCGATGACCTTTACCGGCGCGCAAGCCCCCAATGACATGGAGTTTTTCCGCAATCTGGCTGTTGCCGCGCTGTCGCGGGATTCCCTTGCGGCTTTTTATGGCGGCACAGGGGATATTTCGGAGGCTACAAATATACCGACAGTATCACTTGTCGGCAACTTTGGGTCGCTGGTGATACATGATATTAACCTTATGCAGATTTCCATACCAACGGGCGCGACGGCTGTAAATACCTACCAGTGGAGCCGCCTTCGTGATGCGCTGGCCGCCTCAACAATGGATAATATTGTGATACATACAAACACATCGCCGCTTAGCTTTGCTAGTGCCCACGAATTCGCGCTTTTCCATGATATTTTGGTAGAGCAGGCCCAGGCGGGGCGCAATATCTTTGTGGTCTCAAATGGTGGTTCTACAACATCTATAGAACTGCGCGACGGCGTGCGATATATCAATTTGGCGGCATTGTTTGTGGGCGCGAATGTAAATACAGATTTTTCCATCCTGCGCCTGCGGTTTGGGACGGATGGCATGCAATACGGCCTGGAGAGGATTTTTAATTGATGGACAGAGCTGTAAAAAATGGCGTAAAGACCGTCTCTGTAATGATGGTTCTTGTGCTTATCGCGAAATTGGCCGGTTTTGTTCGTGAAATTGTAACATTGCGGCTGATGGGTACAACGCCGGAATCTGTGGCGTTTACGTGGGCTTTAACAATACCTTCCAATTTTTTGGACGTGGCCTTCGCGGCGGCGATTTCTGCCAGCTTTATACCTGTTTTTAACAGTTATTTGGAAAAAAAATCCAGGCAAGAAGCCTTTGGTGTGGCCGGAAATTTCATCACATTTGTAATTGCGCTGTCGTTTTTGGCGAGCCTTATTGGCTTTTTTGCCGCAGATGCTATCGCTACGGCTTTCTTAGCAGAAAGCGGCGCGGAAACAACGGCTTTGGCGGCGCAGCTTCTGCGCATATTGATTTTTATCGTCTTCACAACAACAACGGCTTTTGCACTAACGGGTGTACTGCAATCCCTGGGCGGTTTCTACATCCCGTCCATAATGTCTCTAGTGCCAAATGTATTGATTTTAATATACCTATTGTTGTTTTTTGAACAAATTGGGGTCTTTGGGCTGGCGTTTGCCTTCATAATTGGAAATATTTTGCAGCTAGCTATATTAATCCCGCCGCTGTATAAGCGCGGCTTCCGCTTTCGTCCGCGCCTTAACCTGCGGGACGACGCCCTGCGGCAGATTGTGCGCTTGTCGCCCATGTTTCTGGTCAGCGCGTGGCTTTTTCCTATCAACAACCTGATTCACTCGTGGGTGATACCAAATCGGTACAACCCGGAGGCTCTGGTGCAGTTGCGCGCCGCAAACACAATATATTTGGTGCTTACGGGCTTTTTTGTGCTATCTGTTACCAATGTGCTGTTTCCAAAATTATCCAAAGAGGCGGCAAAGGACTCCATGGGCAGGGAATCCGCGTTTTCGCAGACCCTGTCTGGCGCGATTTCTGCTGTGATATTTTTCTTAATACCCATGGCAGTTGGGCTTTGGATACTGCGCGAACCAATCGCCCGCATGGCCTTTTATGGTGGCAATTTTTCGGAGGCATCGGCGGCGCAGGTGGCTTACGCGCTAGGGTTTTTGTCGCTTGGCATGCTGGGCTTTGGGCTTACAACCCTGCTTAGTCGCGCCTTTTTCGCGCTGATGGACGGCAAAGTCCCGATGATAACAAGCCTTGCGGCTATCGCAATCAATTTTACCGCATCCATGATTTTGGTAGGGCATTTGGGCATCGGCGGCGTTGCGCTGGCGCAGGCTATATCCGTGTCGGCAGCGGGTTTGGCCATGTTTGTCATCATCTCGCGCAAGCACCCAACCTTCACCCGCAAAATAGCGATAAACCTGCTAAAAATGTGCCTTGCCGCCGTTATTATGGCCGCCGTCCTAATTGGGGTTATGCACATCATCGCGGACTTGCCTTATATCCTCATAATTGGTATAATATGTCTGCAAGGAATCATCATATATTTTGCAACTGGCATCATTCTTGGAATAGGCGAAGCGGAAACCGCCAGAGACCTGATTCTGGCGCGATTTAAGAGGAGCTAGATGATGAAATCATATGAAGGAACAAAAGTTTTGATGGCCCTGATGGGCATGGAAATTGGCGGCGCGGAAACCCATGTGCTGGAGCTTTGCAAGGCCCTAAAACAGCGCGGGCTGGACGTTTATGTGGCGTCTAATGGCGGTGTTTATGAGGCCGAGCTAATACGCCACGGCATACATCATTTTAAAGTGCCCTTGCACAACAAAAACCTAAAAAATCTCATTACATCCTATTATTCTCTAAAAAGGATTATTTTGGATAACAACATCAAGCTGGTGCATGCCCATGCGCGTATTCCGGCCTTTTTATGCGGTCTTTTGCACAAGAAGCTGAACTTCCGCTTTGTCACCACCACCCACCTGGATTTTGACACGGCCATGCACTACAAAATCCTTACAAACTGGGGCGAGGCAACCCTGGCGGTCTCTGATGATATCAGAGAGTATCTGGTAAAAAATTATAAAATGCCCGAGGATAAAATCATTGTGTCGGTAAATGGCATCAATACTGAAAATTACCATGACGGCATTGACTATAGCGGCATTGTACGTGAATTTGACCTAAACACGGACATGACGCGGATTGTGTATATGAGCCGCCTGGACAAAGACAGAAGCATGCCCGCCCATAAATTGGTAGAAATAGCAGAAGATGTTCATAGAAAAAACGAAAATACAGAAATTATAATAGTTGGTGGTGGCAACGACTTTGTGCCCATTGCGGAGAAGGTGGATGCCGTAAACCGCGCTCTGGGCAAGCATTACATCAGAATGACCAATAGCCGCATAGATACGGCCAAATTCCTGGCCGCAACAGATATTTTCATTGGTGTCAGCCGGTCTGCGCTAGAGGCCATGGCTTGCAGCAAACCTGTGATATTGTCCGGCGGACAGGGGCATTTAGGAATTTTTGACAATGACGCGCTGGAGGCCGCTATGGTCACAAATTTTACATGTCGCGGCCATGAAGAAGTCACAACAGAAAATTTACAGCGCGATTTGTTTAATTTGCTTGACGCTTCGCCAGATAAACTTACTGAGCTAGGCAATTTTTCAAGAAAAATTATCGATGAACATTATTCTTTAGACATAATGACGGATGATGCCATAAAGCTCTACGATGGCGTCCGCAAACCTGACAAGGTCGTGGATGCCGTAATTTCGGGATATTACGGCTCTAATAATCATGGTGACGATATCCTGCTAAAGGCAATTATGGGCGATTTGCGCAGGATTAATCCGGATATCAGGATTAGGGTTATTTCAAAACGGCCCAAGGAAACCAAGCGGATTTACGATGTGGAGGCCATTCAACGGTTTAATTTCCCGCGCATAATTTCGTCTTTGCGCAAGACCAATTTACTGATAATGGGCGGTGGCAGTCTTATCCAGGATTTGACATCGACCAAAAGCCTGATATACTATGTGTTTGTGATGAATATGGCTGCCAAAGCGCGGGCTAAGGTGATGCTCTATGCCAATGGCATCGGCCCGCTGAAGCTTGAGAAAAACCAACGCCGCGCCGCCGCCGCGCTGGAAAAAGTCGAGAAAATCACGCTGCGCGATCGGCAGTCCAAAATAGCCCTTGAAGAACTGGGGCTGGAAAGCGAAAATATCATCGTTACTGCCGATGCGGCTTTTGGCTTTACAAACACGCGCCCGGACGCAGGTGACGCGATTTTGGATAGAATCGGATTGGTCAGCAGAAGATACTTCTGTGTGTCAATACGTGGCTGGAAAACGTTGAAAGAGGATTTTACAACCGAGATGGCCGTTTTTTGTGACTATATGGGCGAAAAACACGGCCTTTCGCCGTTGTTTATACCCATGCAGCCATCCAACGACGCGGAAATTTCCACCCAGGTGATGGAGCTGGCCAAACGGCAAAGCTATTATTTACAAGAGGATTTTTCGATAGAAGAGATACTGTCAGTTGTAGCCGGCGCGCAATTCTTGGTGGGTATGCGCCTACATTCCATAATCTATGGCGCAAACACCGCAACCCCTGTTATAGGGCTAGCTTATGACCCCAAGGTGTCTGCTATGTTTAGCGAGCTTAACCAAAAGTATTATATTGGGTTGGATGAGGTCTCTGCAAACAGGCTTATTGACTTTTCCGAGGAAATACTTGCGCATCGCGACGAGATTGCTACACAGTTGCGCCATGTGACTGCTCCAATGATTGAAAAGGCCAAGAGCAATGCACAAATCGCTTATGACATTATCAATCGCGATTTGTTTTAGGGGGAACGATGAAAACATCTATACTGGAAGTTGTATTTGATAATTTGTTGCCTGGGCAGGCCGTGGAGAGAACCCTGTCATTTCTAGAAAATGATACAACGAGCATCATTTTTACGCCAAACCCAGAGATGGTGATGATGGCACAAAAAGACGCAGAATTTGCGGAAGTGCTGGCCGCCGCAGACCTTGTTGTTCCTGATGGCATCGGGGTTGTATGGGCTTCGCGCTTTACAAAATCCAAAATATCCCAGCGTGTTCCGGGCATTGACCTCTTAACGGATTTGTTCGATAAAATCAAGGATACGGGTCATTCCGTATACTTTTTGGGGGCATCACCGGGCGTGGCGGAGATTGCCGCCGCCAAAATGCGGGAGAAGTTCCCGGGCCTGGTCGTTTGCGGCTATCACCACGGCTATTTTGTCGATGCGGATAATGCCGCGATAGTTACTGATATTAATGCCTCTAAAGCCGACATAGTGGTTGTTGGGCTTAACTTTCCCAGGCAAGAAAAGTGGATTTATAAGCATAAAGACCAAATTAACGCAAAAATCATCCACGGCGGCGGCGGCAGCATTGATGTGTTTGCCGGCAAAGTGCCCCGCGCGCCCAAATTTTTTCAAAAGCTGGGGCTAGAATGGCTCTTTCGCCTGCTGCGCCAGCCCAAACGCCTGCTGCGCCAAACCGTGCTGATAAAATTTGTGCTACTGATTGTTTACAAAAAAATTCGAGGTGAGCTATAATTATGACGGCAAAAAATAATAAGCTGATAGCAATGCAGTATCTTCAAATTGCCATTGGCACGGCCATTATGGCCATTGGCATCTATTTTTTCTTTATACCGCATAATCTTGTTGTGGGCGGTGTTTCTGGCCTTGGCATCATCATTTTGGACTATTCTTACAACAACCTTTCTTTTGCCATACCGGTTTGGCTAACTACACTAGTAGTTAATATTCCGCTGGTGCTAATTGCCTTTAAAGTCTTCGGCCCAAAATTCATTGCAAAAACCACTTTTGCCTATCTATTTCTTACATTTTCGATGTTTTTGCTGGAAGAATATGTGCATTTTGTGCTGGAAACAGACTTCTTTTTGGCGTCCATAATCGGCGGCGTGGTCTGCGGCGTGGGCGTGGGGCTTGTTTACCGTCAACTGGCCACCACAGGCGGCTCTGTCCTCATCGCGGCCCTGCTGCACCGCATTTTTAAGCACATCCCCACATCGCGAATATTGATGATAGTGGACTGGTCGATAATCGCGCTGGGATTTTTTGTCTTTGGTTTCGAGCGCACAATGTATGCCATTATCGCCATTTTTGTGTCTGTAAAAGCTATGGAATACATCCTGGAAGGTCTGAATTTTGCCAAGGCCGCGTTTATTATATCCGAAGATTCGCATAAGATAGCGGCGGCCATAACAAAACATATGGACCGCGGTGTAACCAGCCTGGATGGCCGCGGCGGCTACACCGGCAACGAAAAAAATGTCCTGCTGTGCGTGGTTTCTAAGCGCGAGATTGTGCGGCTTAAAGAGGTTGTCACCGGCATTGACGAGCGCGCCTTTGTGATTGTGGCCGATGTTCGCGAGGTGCTGGGCGAAGGGTTTAAGGATTTTGACAACACGATTTAGGAGGTATTCCTATGAAAAAAAGACGGATTTGTGTTGCGATTATCACCTTTGGGTTGATGGCAATGTCTGCTTGCGGAGATAGCACAGGAGATGGCCAAACGGCTGCCCAAATTTTGGCAGACCCTAGTTTTGACCGCTCTGCCACATTTTACGGTGAAACCCTATCTATGGCGGTATTGCACGATTTTGGGGTAGCCCCTGCCATCCAGCGTTATCGCTCGCTCACTAACAGAGGTGTCGATTTTGAGGTGATACACTTTTTCCGTGGGGGTGCTCCTATGGACATAGATGGAGCTCGCCTGCAATTGTCCGCCCAAATAATGGCTGGCGAGGCACCTGTGCTAATCGACAGTATTTTTATTGACCAGCGCGACCCGCGGATTTCTGCTTTGCTGGCAGACTGGATTCCCCTAATGAACGCCGACCCGGATTTTAATGAGGATGATGTCTTCATCAATGTACTTAATGCACTACCTGTTGAGGGCAGATTGACGGAATTTCCTAGGGCTTTTACTATTAATGCAGTTGCCGCAAATACGACCATACCTGGCTTGCCGGAGGCTCTTGCGGCACTTCCCGCCGTCACAATATCGGATTTAATGGCACTACGCGAAGAATTTTCTACAGACGATGCGCCGCTTTACATCGACAGGGACTTTAATGTGTGGTTTGCAGTAAGATATTCCATTGATAGCTTTATGGACTTTAACAGCAGATGGGTGGACTTTGATAGCCAAGGGTTTATAGATTTTATTAATGCTGCCCGTGCCGCCACAAACCCTGGTAGCCCTTTCGAGATGACGGCGTTTTCCAGCATTGACTATGCCAATGCCCAGCATGAGTTGACCCAAAGATATCTTTTTCAAATCTATGCCGCACCGGTTAGCACAAAGCAAATGTTTACATACGAGCTCGGGGCAGGCGCGCTGTTTCTGGGAGCAACCCCTCTTGCGAATCTTAATGGAGAGATAATAACATTCATCATGGAAGGTTTTTTGCTAAATGCCAGTGCCACACCAATGGAGCAGGCCCTGGCCTATGATTTTGTGCAATACTTAATTACTCCACGGGGTGTAGAGGGTGGCCGGTTCTTTGCAAATCACATTCACAGGGAGGCCTTTCGCAATCATACGCTTAGGGATGACGACGGTATGATTGCAAATCTTGAACGACTTGCTGGCCTGCGCGTAGCAGAGCCTATTGAGGAATCACTAGAAAACGCATACATAATAATGTCTGAACTTGGCAATATGCCAATGACCACCCTGCGCTTTGCAAACGAAGCCATAGAAAATTTTATAAAGGATACCCTGCGTGACTTTCATTATGGACTAATATCGGCCGATCAGGCGGCGCAGATGATTCAAAACAGGGTGTGGTTGGTGTTTGCAGAGATGGATTGATTGCTTTGAAAATTTTGCTTGACATCGGCACAAATATGTGTTAATATATCTTTTGTTAAAGAAGAAGCCTGCTTCTCACCTCATGCTTTCGGCATTGGGGTTGCACCGGATTAGTCTAATTGGATGCTTCTGTCCAGTTTTTGTGATTTGGTCAAGCGGGCGCATAAAATGTGGCCGTTTTTTTATTATCAGGAGGTGCTAGATATAGCCGAGTTTTTTATAAACGAGCAAATTAGGGACAAAGAGGTTCGTTTGATTGCTGATTCTGGAGAGATGCTGGGGATTTTTTCTTCACGGGATGCGCAGAAAATGGCGGATGACAAAAATCTGGATTTGGTTAAAATTTCTCCCAATGCAAAGCCGCCTGTCTGTAAAATTATGGATTTTTCTAAATTCAAATTCGAGCAGGCAAAAAAAGAGCGCGAAGCCAGAAAAAAACAGAAAACACAAGATACAAAAGAACTTTGGCTTACCCCTAATATAGACACCCATGATATTAGCGTGCGCGTAAAAAGAGCCATAGAGTTTTTGAAAAATGGCGATAAAGTAAAGGTTACTGTGCGTTTTCGCCATGGCCGCGAAATGGGTCGCACCGAGCATGCCTTTAAAATTCTAAACGACTTCGCAAAGTCTGTAGAAGAATATGCCACGGTGGATAGGCCGCCGAAGATGGAACAGCGCAGAATGTCTATGTTTCTTGCGGCCAGAAAAGATCTAGAGAAGAAAGAGGCAGAAAAAGCCGCCGAAAACAAAGAACTTGAAAGCAAAGAAGCCGAAACAAACGAAAACAAACAAGATTAACTATAAAGGAGTTTTTTACAATGCCGAAAATGAAAACCAATCGTGCCGTTGCAAAGCGATTTAAAGTCACGGGCACGGGTAAACTAAAGCGTTTTAAATGCAACAAAGGTCATAATGTTAAAGAGCTAAAAAGACCAAAGCGCGTGCGCGGCCTGCGCAAAGCCACCCTTGTTGACAAGTCCATGGAGGCTAATTATAAAAGAGTGCTACCATACCTATAAAAAGCTGAAGCATCTAGAAAACTGGAGGTTGTTACATCATGGCAAGAGTTAAAGGTGGCTTAAACGCCAAGAAGAGACATAGAAAAGTATTGAAAATGGCCAAAGGCTATTACGGCGCGCGCAGCAAGCAGTACCGTACCGCCAAGCAGGCCGTTATGCGCGCAATGGCGCATAGCTTTGCTGGGCGCAAGCAAACAAAGCGCGATTTTAGGCGCCTGTGGATAACGCGCATAAACGCCGCCGCAAGGATAAACGGCATTTCTTATTCCAGATTTATGAACGGTTTAAAGCTTTCTGGCATCAACATAAATCGCAAAATGCTGGCAGAAATGGCAATTCATGATGCGCCGGGCTTTGCAAAGCTGGCGGACATGGCAAAAGCCAGCGTATAAGCCTGATTATCGAGGTATTAAATTATGACATATTTTGGTATTTAAAATTTAGCGAAGTTAGTCCGCTTGCGGGCAGCTTCGCTTTTTTGCAAATAAACATAACCGAGGAAGACTATGAAAAAATACATAATAGCACTATTGATAGCAATCTTCGCAATACTTGGCACTTCGCTGTTTATCGCTGCAGAAACCGACGATATCCAGGACCAAATACGCCACATTCCATGGCGGTTTATAACCTACGATGCCCCTGGCTTTGATGCCAGGCCCATAGGCGATTTTTCCCCGCAGAATGTGCGCTATCACTATGATAACGGCGAAGGCTGGATTGCAATCACTACATATCGCGGGGTGGAATGGGTATATTACAGGGACAATCTGCAACCCACAACCCGGGTAATGGGGTTGTTTAGCAACAGAGGCGACACGGCCTATGCAGACCTTATCGCGCCCCAGATAGTGCGCGTGCTGCAACAAGAGGGCCGCTGGCTGCAAATTGAAACATGGATGGGCCCAAGATGGATTTATCTCGACTTTGCGCCATCCACAGCCGCATTACAGGCCGCGCTACGACAGCATGGCGATAGGATATCGGTCTTTTACAAAAATATGGAAACCGGCTTTACCTTTACATACAACCCAGGACGCGTGTTCTTTGGCGCAAGTACCAACAAAATCTATAGTGCCCTGTATATCTACACCCTGGCGGAGCGTGGCTATATCACGTTGGACAGCGTACATACATATACCGCGGCCAATCATCGCGGCGGCAGCGGCTTGATACAGCATATGGCCTTTGGCACGCAGTTTACCACCCAAGAGCTGCTGAACCACTCTATACGCTATAGCTGCAATGTGGCATACCGTATGCTGGCCTTGCGCTATAGTCACCCAGACTTTACTTTTTGGAACTTTGTGGACGAAATCGGCGCAAACCGTGCGCGGATATTGAGCCTGACGGCGAAGAATATTGATGTTGAGGATGCCGCAATATGGATGGAGGCCGTGTTCCATTATCTGGAATCTGACGGCATATATGCCCACGAACTGCGCTATGATCTCATCTACGCCTTTGGCACTATATTGTCGGACAACTACGACGTGGCTCTAAAATACGGCTGGATGGACACACATTTCCACGATATGGCCATTGTATATGCGCCATCGCCTTACATCCTCATCATCCTGTCCGACATGGGCGAAGACCCCGGTGCGGGCTTTGGCAGATTTGCGGCCATAGGCAGGTTGTTTGAGGCATTTAACGACAGGTACTTCAGGTAGGCCAAGCGGTTTATCTTGTACATATATAGCAAACGACAATGAAAAACGTTGAAGCAAGCCGAAACAACCAACGCTCCAAGGGTGTTTCGGCGCAGTCTGAAACGATTTTGAATGTCGTTTGCGATATCAAATTACATTCATGAAGGAGAGGATTGAATGAATCAAGATTTGAAGAATTACGAACAGAAGGGTGGGCATACCATTAAGTTTGCTATTATGTCCATTGTTGGCATTTTTCTGTTCATGGTGCCGCTGCCATTTGTTACAGATGACGGCTACACGGCGTTTAACATCCCGCTTGGTTTTGCCATCAACTGGGTTGGCCTAACGCTCAACTCGCTGGAAATTAATGGCTTTGGCTTTATTTTCCTGCTGGCCGCTGTGGTCATCACCATTTCTTTGATAGGGTCTTTGCTTGCATGGTTTGTAAAGCCGGCCTTTATCGAGAATAACGAAAAGATGAAAGATCTTTTCAAATGCAATATCATCTATTTGGTAAGCAAAGTGGTTGGTGCTGCTCTTGCTTGGATGGTGTTTTTTGGAATCGGCCCAAGCTTCATTATCGGCTGGGAGGGCGGTCGTCTAATGATGGATCTCATCGCCGGCGGTGGCTCTGGTTCTAATCTCATGTCCATCTTTATTGTTTTGGGTATTGCCATCCCGCTCCTTACAGACTTCGGTTTGATGGAGTTTTTGGGCACACTCATCAGTAAAGTTGTTCGTGTGCTGTTTACACTCCCCGGTCGTTCTTCTATCGACCTTCTGGGCTCTTGGTTCTCGTCTTCTGCTGCATCTGTAATCATCACAAGAGACCAGCACGAAAAAGGCTTTTACACAGGCCGCGAAGCTGCCGCTATTTGCGTAAACTTCACGCTGGTTTCGTTGCCGTTTACATTCGTTGTGGCCTCTCAAATGGGCCTGCAAGGGCATTTTGGCTGGTTCTATTTGGTTGTTACCATCACAACCCTATTGCTGGCGGCTGTTTTCCCACGCATTTGGCCTCTTAGCCGCATCAAAGACGAATATCTGCCAGAAGTTGGCAAACAAATCGAAGAAGAAGTGCCGGAAAAAACCTCTATGCTTAGCTTTGCTACAAAGCTGGCCTCAAGACGTGCAAGCCAAACAGGCCCAGTCGATGTTGTAAAATCCGGCGGCAAAAACTGGCTTAACATCTTTATGGATCTCATCCCTGTTATCATGGCTTGGGGTACGGTTGCTATCATCCTTGTTGAATCCACAGAGATTTTCACATGGATTTCGATGCCGTTCCGCTTTTATCTGGAGCTGTTCCAAATTCAGGGTGCAGCTGATTATGCACATACAACAATCGTTGGCTTTATAGACATGTTCCTGCCGGCTATCCTGCTTGGCACCGCTGCACCGCTAGAAACCCGCTTTATCCTGGGCGCGCTGTCTATAGTGCAAATTATCTATCTTGCAGAGACCGGCATCCTCATCCTAAAGTCCAAGATTCCGCTAAATATAGGGCATCTTGCGATACTGTTCCTGATGAGAACCATAGTGGCCCTGCCAATAATCGTTCTGCTTGCAAGAGTTCTACCCGTAAGCTTATAGAAAAGCAATATAAAAGAAAGAAGGGCCTGCAAAGGCTCTTTTTTCAGTCAAGAAGGGGTCTGTAAATGAAAAAAGGAACAATACTGGAAGTCCAAATCAACGAGATAAAATTCCCAAATATAGGCATTGGTATGTCCAATGACCGTAAAATTGCTATCAAAGGCGGCTTGCCCGGCCAGGAGCTTAGGGTACAGATTTTTCGCAAGGGCAAAGTGCCCAAGGCGCAGATTTTGGAGGTGCTAATAAATGCCCCCCAAGAGATTGCGCCAAAGTGCCCGGTTTTTGGACTATGTGGCGGCTGCGCTTTCCAAAATATCCCATATGATTATGAGATGGAGCTAAAAACCGCCATGGTAAAGCGCGTGCTAGAACCGCTGAACCTTATACATGCCTTTTTGCCCACTATTTCTGCTGTTTGCGACGAGGGCTATCGCAATAAAATGGAATTTTCTTTTGGGGATGATGGTGCGGATGGCAATTTAACCCTGGGCATGCGCAAGCGCGGCAGCTTTTACGAGGCCATAAATGCCGAGTGTTGCCTGCTGGCGCATCCGGATTTTGGCCGTATATTGACCTTTTCGCTGGGCTACTTTACGGCAAGTGGCGAGGACTTTCATCATCGGCGCAAGCGCACGGGGACTTTGCGGCACTTGGTGATACGCCGCGGCATCAATGGGGGCGATATCCTGATAAATCTAGTTACCGCTGGCAACAATGACTATAGCGATTACGCCGCTAAGCTTCGCGAAATCCCGCTGGAGGGCAAGATCACGGGCATTATCAACACCGTCAACAATTCCCTTGCCGATGCAGTTGTTGCCGAAGAGGTAAAAATCCTCCATGGCGAGGATTTTTATTACGAAGACCTGCCTAGTTTGGGCTTGCGCTTCAAAGTCTCGGCCTTCTCGTTTTTTCAGACAAACACCTTGATGGCAGAGGTGCTGTACCGGACAATCGCTGATTTTGCGGGCGATGTGGCAGACAAAACCATCTTCGACCTATACTGCGGCACGGGCACAATAGGTATCTATCTGTCAAAATTTGCTAAGCGAGTGGTGGGCGTAGAGCTTGTGGAAGAGGCCGTGGTAGCGGCAAAAGAAAATGCCGCGTTAAACGGCGCGACACGTTGCGAATTTATAGCGGGCGATGTGCGCAAAATGGTGAAAGAGCTGGACGACACGCCCGATATCATCATCCTAGACCCGCCCAGAGAAGGCATAAACCCCCGCGCCATGCCCGATATCCTGGCATTTGGTGCAACCCGGGTGGTCTATGTGTCCTGCAAAGCCACGTCCATGGTGGACGACCTGGCGGCCTTTATGGCGGCGGGCTATGTGGTGGAAAAGATACAGATAATAGATATGTTTCCGCGTACGGCTAATGTGGAGGTTGTTTGCAGTCTAGCGCGCTTGCAGTAGATGTGTCTGATCATTTTGAATGGCACACATCTATTGCAGTTGCTTGAGCTGGCGCAACGCATAATCACTGACCTTCTCACAATCAGAGCCTGCTAACTGTTTCAACTTTGCCTTTGCCTCGCCAGTCCCTATTTCGCTCAAAGCCCAAATGCATTTTCTTGCTAATGGAGCGACATCGCTGTACTCTAGGTATTTTAAGTTTAGCAAAGTAGCAGCATATAGGTTGTCAATTGTTTTGGGATCTTTTAGTACCTGTAGAGTCGAAGCAATATTTTCGTGTTGAAAATGCCAATCAGCTACCACCAATTTGCATAAAATATCCGTAAAATTCTGCGTGATCAAACCGAAAGAAGAACCAATATATAGGCTAAGTTCAACATCATCCGCATTCTGCTCAAAATATGCCGTTTCTAAAAGCCCTATAATGTAATCAGAAGTTACATCGGCAGGATATTTTAGCAGAAATCCCTGTTTTATTGATTCCGCTTTCGCGCTATCGTTGATGATCGAAAAGCTTGATATAGCCATCAGTTCGTCAACCAGATCCCTTTCCCTATCTGTCATTATCTTGCCCTCGTAAACTCAATAGAATTTTTTTAATTAAAAAACGGCATAACTTGATAGTTACGCCGTTTTTGATATACAAAATTTACTTGATTGTAACAGTCGCGCCAACTTCGGCCAGCTTGGCTTTTGTGGCTTCGGCATCTTCTTTAGAAATGCCTTCTTTGAGCATTGCGGGTGCGCCGTCAACCAGCTCTTTGGCTTCTTTGAGACCAAGGGCCGTAAGCTCGCGCACAGCCTTGATAACCTTGATTTTTTCAGAACCAACGGCTGTAAGCTCAACGTCGAATTCTGTTTTCTCTTCGGCAGCTTCGCCACCGCCACCTGGGCCAGCGGCCACAACAACGCCTGCGGCGGCCGATACGCCGAATTTCTCTTCTGCCGCTTTCACAAGCTCGTTAAGCTCGAGAATAGTCAATTCTTCGATAGCGGCCAACATTTCATCTATGGATAATTTTGCCATTTTAAACACTCCTTTTTATGATTATTCTGCCGCTGGTTCTTCAGCAGCGGGTTCTTCTGTTGCGGCTTCTGCCGCTGGTTCTTCGGCAGGTGCTTCTGCAAGCGGCTCTGGGGCTGGTTCTTCAGCCGCCGCCGTGGCATCACTGCCTTTACTTTCTGCAATCTGACTGATAAGTCTGGCGAATGTGGATACTGGGGACTTCAATGATCCTAGAAGTCTGCCCAGAAGCTCATCGCGGCTTGGGATATTGGCGATGGCTATAACACCTTTGGCATCGTATAGCTCAGAACCAATGACACCGGCCTTAAACTCCAGCTTTGGCATTGCCTTTAGCTCTTTGGAGATTATGCGGGCCGCCGCCGTGGCATCGTCATAAGAGATGGCTAGCGCGGTTGGGCCTGCCAGATGGGGCTTAACCTCAGCAAATTCGGTATCGGCCACGGCATAGCTTATAATGCTGTTTTTGTAGACCTTGTAGTCCACGCCGCCTTCGCGTAGCTTGCGGCGCAGGACAGTATCTTGCTCAACAGTCAAACCGCGGGCATTAACAAGGACGATACTGCTGGCTCTGCCCAGCTTTTCTTTAATTTCATTTATAACAACTTGCTTTTGCTCAATTTTTGGCATTTGCTCCCTCCTTTCCCGATAATAGGGATTATAAAACCCCTTCTTGCCCAAATTGCGCAAAAAGGGGTTGAAAGGTCTCTTTTTACGCCTCGGCGGGAATTATATCGCATGGAGCGAAACCTGCTTTCTTAGGCAACTATTACATTATACAGCTGTTACAGTTTTTTGTCAAGCGAAATTTCTTTTATGCTATGCTGTTTCTTTCAAAGGAAACTTTTGGTATGGCGACTTTTTATTTTTTAACAGATATTGGATGGTGTCGCCAAAGCTCCCAATTTCCTTGGGGTTGCCACCTACGATGCTATGTCCTATAAAATACGCCGCCAAAAACTGTCGCCAGTCCACATATGCCTTATATACTCGTTTGCCCGCGCTTAACATATATTGATGTACGGTTGGTTCATCAATAAAACCGGCCAATGCCGCCATTTTGGCTATATGACCCGTGCGGCCCAAATCCCACGCAGAGAAATTGTCTATTTTCGACAGCTCTTCCATGGAATAGCCATATACAATTAGGGTTCGTATGGCCTGCTCGTAGCCTGTAATACCGCTGTTTATGCGGTTTACCAGGGCAGAGGCCGTAATGCTATGAAAAGTCTTGTTGGCATCATCAGCACCGCTTAAAAAGTGCATAAAAGCGTCGATATCGCTATTGGCGTTGTTGGTAACGGCCTCCCAGAGATGCACAAAATTGTGCGGCAGATCCAAATCGGGCAGAACATCCTGCTTTACGGATGTAAAAATCCCGCGCGTTATTTCGTACTGGGACTGCGCGATGATATGGCCAAAAATCTCGGCGATGATGAGGCCATCATACTGGGCTTTAGAAAGCAACTCCAGCACGACCAGGCTTGTGCCCCAATCCGTAATATTCCAGTCTTTAGCCAATACTTGCTTGGCATGCTCTGCCTTGTTTTTGGGTAGAGCAAAAGACATAGCGGCCTTGCGTCCCTCGTTGTGAACAGTCAAAGCGGCACAGGAAATCAAGGCGCGCGCATCATCCGGCGAAATCTTGTTTCTGCCAAAAAGCCCACCCATTATCCTGAAATTTTAGCCGTGTTAATTTTGACGCCTGGGCCCATGGTAGGCGAAACAGATACGCTTCGCAGATACTGCCCCTTAGCAGCCGATGGTTTGGCTTTGATAATGGCCGACATCAGCGTTTGGAAGTTCTCTTCCAGCTTTTCTGTACCAAAGGACACCTTGCCTAGTGGCACATGGATGATATTGGTTTTGTCCAAGCGATATTCTACTTTACCGGCTTTGATGTCGTCCACGGCTTTTTTGATGTCCATGGTGACTGTGCCGGATTTTGGGTTGGGCATAAGGCCTTTTGGGCCAAGCACGCGGCCAAGACGGCCCACAACGCCCATCATATCAGGTGTCGCGATGATAACATCGTAATCAAACCAGTTTTCGTTTTGAATCTTTGGTACAAGCTCTTCCGCGCCTACAAAATCAGCACCGGCATCCTCGGCTTCTTTGGCCTTGTCGCCCTTTGCAAAGACAAGTATGCGCTGGGTTTTGCCCGTGCCGTGGGGCAGTACAACTGCGCCGCGAACCTGCTGGTCTGCATGGCGGCTGTCCACGCCCAAGCGAATATGTGCCTCTACGGTTTCGTCAAATTTAGCAAAAGATACTTTTTGCACCAAATCAATGGCATCTGTTGTGTCATATTGCATCATGCGGTCTATCAGTACCGCTTTTTCACGATATTTTTTGCCTCTTTTCATGTTAATCCTCCTTGTGGTATTGGCGACAGCCGCGCTGTCTCCCACTAAAATTAATTATCCCTCTACAAGCAGCCCCATGCTACGCGCTGTGCCTTTAATCATCTCCATTGCTGATTCCAAGGTGGCGGCGTTAAGGTCGGGCCTTTTTAGCTCTGCAATTTCTTGCACCTGTGCTAGGGTTACAGTACCGACCTTTTCCTTATTTGGCACGCCGCTGGCTTTTTCCAGGCCGGCTGCCTTTTTCAACAAAACAGCCGCGGGCGGTGTTTTTGTGATGAAGGTAAAGGACTTGTCGGCATAGACCGTGATAACCACAGGGATTATAAGGCCTGCCTGCCTTGATGTGCGCTCGTTAAATTCTTTGCAAAAACCCATTAGGTTTACGCCATGCTGACCCAAAGCCGGGCCAACAGGTGGCGCAGGCGTGGCCTTGCCTGCCGGGATTTGGAATTTAATCATACCTGTTACTTTTTTTGCCATTTTTATTCCTCCTTAGTGGTACAAACGGGGCAAAACCCCCTCCCACGTATTTACATTTTCTCAATTTGAACATAATCCAGCTCTACAGGGGTTTCTCTTCCAAAAATTGTAAGGGAAACGATAACCATCTTGCGGCTTTGGATTATTTCTGTTACAGTACCCACGGAATCTTCGAAAGGCCCGGCGGTGATGCGCACATTGTCGCCCACGCTAAGGTCTATAACCTCTTCCATGTCCTCTATCAGACCCATAAAGCGAATTTCTTCTTCGGAAAGGGGAACGGGCTTTGAACCCGGCCCGACAAAGCTGGTAACGCCGCGGGTGTTGCGCACAACATACCATGTTTCGTCATTCATATGCATAAAAACAAGGACATAGCCGGGAAAAACCTTTTTTGCCACCGTTTTTTTAACACCATTCTTTACCTCTACCACATTTTGAATGGGAACGGAGACTTCCAAAATTTGTTCCTGCATACCCCTGTTTTCTATTATCTTTTCTAAATTGGCTTTAACCTTGTTTTCGTAGCCGGAATAGGTGTGAACAACATACCATCTTGCGTCGGCTTCCCTGGTTACGCTTTCTTGCACAATAGTTTCAGACATATTTCACCTCTCGCCTAACCAAACAGGGCAACCAAAGCATCATATCCGGCGGCCAGCGCGAAATCGTAGAAAACAATTATGCCGCCAAAGATGCCGCTTGTTATGATAACGGTAACGGTCATTTTAACAAGGGATTTGCGATCGGGCCATGTTATGCGCTTAAACTCGCCCATAATGCCGCCAAACCACTCTTTAAAGCCGCCTTCCTTCTTTTCTCTATTGTCTCTTTCTTTGATATCTTTCTTTTTGTCTTCCATTTTTTGTCTCCTTCTTGGTTAATCGGGCGACCACAGGCCGCCCCTACGATTATCTGGTTTCGCGATGTGGAGTATGCTTGTTGCAGAATTTGCAATGCTTTTTAAACTCCATTCTGTCTGGGTGATTTTTGCGCTCTTTTTTTGTTTCGTAGTTCCTTTGCTTGCATTCTGTGCAGGCCAATGTGATTTTTGTTCTCATTTCTTCTCCACCTCTTAATGTAATTGGATGCTTTATATATTAAAAAAGGCCAAAATTCTTGGCACTCACCCATACTATCACATCATTGCCATTTTGTCAAGAAAAATTTATTAAAAATGTGTTACGAAATATTAAGTTTTCATTAATTTGCAAAAAGTATTGAAATTAGAAAATGATGCAGTATAATAAAGATAGGGTGTGGGAAATATTTTGCCCTTCAAAAAGTTGCAAACAGGGGGATGTTTCTTAATGAAAAAAGCTTTAATGATTATATATCTACTGTCGATTTTGGCGATTTTTGCGGGATGTGCTGGCCAGGGCTTTGTGTTATGGCGCATGGAGGCCGCCATGATGGCAAGCATCGAAACAGTCTATACAGCCGAAAATATTTCCCAAGAATTGGAAGGTATCAGGTCGGTGTATATAGAAGAAATGGCAGCTGTTATCGAAACGACCCCAGCACCCAAACCAGAGCCCGTTGAGAGGGTTCGCGCTGCACAAATAGATATTTTTGCAGAATTTGCAACTTTGACTGCCAATGTTGTTGAAATGTACATGATAGGAGGCAATGTGACACAAAATACAGAAAATGTCTACATTGAAGACGAGCCAAAAGAAATTGCAGGGCATATTGCGATCACTTTTGATGATGGGCCGCATGAGACCCTAACGCCCCTGCTTTTGGATGCCCTGGAAGAAAGAGGCGTAAGAGCCACATTTTTCCTGCTAGGGCTGGCAGTAGATAGACATCCAGAAATTGTTGCCAGAATGTACGAAGAAGGTCATTCTATAGGCAATCATTCATACCGCCATCCGCGCTTTACAATAATTGGCCGCCAAAGGGTTATTGACGAAATAGAAAGCACAAACCGCAGTATTTACGCCGCAACGGGTAGTGCGCCCACGCTTTTGCGGCCGCCCTATGGCGAATTTAATACATCGGTTTTAGAAATAGCACGCGATATGGATATGTCTGTGGTTATGTGGAGCGTTGACCCACGCGACTGGGAACACAGAAATGCAACGATTGTGCGCGATAATATTCTTGGCTCTGCCACGGACGGCTCTGTGGTGTTGTTGCATGACATCCACGAAACCTCGATAGAGGCCGCCATTATGGTGATTGACGAGCTTTTAGAGCGCGGCTATGTTTTTGTCACCGTAGAAGAGCTTTTCGAGCTTAGCGAGCTTACATTGCAGGCGGGCGAGGTGTATCGTAGCGTGTATCGTAGTTTAGGGGTAACGCAATGAGTCAAAACGAGGCTTTTGAGACCAAACTAGCTCTATTGCAAGAAATTCTGGACAAAAAACACGCGGCTCTTGTTGGTGTGCTTAATATCAGCGAAAATCAGGAAACACTATATCTCTCGCCGCCTTCACAAGAGCGGCGGGAGTTTTTGATGGAAATGGGCAAGGAAAAGCAAAGGCAGATTGATGAAGTCATGACCTACGATGAAGTTTTTCAGCGGGTTTATGATAGCATTGCCGAAGAATTTGCCGAAAAAGGTGCGGCTTATAAAGAAAGGGTGCGCAAACTGCAAAGTAGCATTAATGAGGTGTTGCAGCTGGACGTGAAAATCCGTGCGCAAGAGGAAAAAGGTAAAATTGCTGCAAGCGTGAACTTTGCTCAAAAATCCAGCCAAGCCGATGTGAACCCTGCAAATACCAACTATATTTTGAGCAGATACAAAGAGGCCAGCAAAAATAGACCACAATCTTTGGAGTGATTTGATGGAAAACTGCATTTTCTGTGATTATGTGAACGACGATCGCGGAACGATTGTCTTTGAAAATGAGCATTGCATCTGCATTGAACAAAACGTGCCTGTGCTGGTGGGTTCTTGTATAATTATTCCGAGAGCCCATAAAGTTACGGTTTTTGACCTGGACGATGCCGAATGGCAGGCCACAAAACAGCTAATTGATGAGGCAAAACAGTACCTGGATGCCAAATATAACCCTGATGGGTATAATGTGGGATGGAATTGCGGTGCGGTCGGTGGCCAGCACATTTTTCATGCCCATCTGCATATAATCCCAAGGCATGCCGACGAACCCTACGCCGGGCGCGGCATGCGCAGTTGGATAAAGCGGGAAGAAAATAGGAGGCTGGGCCGATGAATAAGGGTTGGGAAAACAATTGTTGGGGCTGCGAAATAAACGACAAGCACGAGCGCGGCGAGATGCAGGGCGTGGTATACGATTCCGAGCATATTTTGGCTCATTATGTCCCAAATTCTTGGGCAGAGATACATATTCGTATACAAACAAAGCAGCATATAGTCTCGATTTACGATTTTACCGCCGAGCATAACCCTATTGTGCTGGATTTGATGAACGCAATACGGGCTGCGGGTGATGAAATTATAGCCCAAAAGGGCGGCTGCGAGCTTATTATGAACATGGGCAAATTCCAGAATACAAAGCATTTTCATTGCCATGTGGCGTATGGGGTGCATGAGGGTAATGAATAACGACATAATGCTATTTTACAACGCTGATCGTAAACCCATCATAACCCTTTATACCCACGGTTTGCAGCGCGGTGGATTCCAAGCAGTCCAACTTGCCCATATCTTCGATAAATTCTCGCACACCTATCACCTTTTCATCAGAGCTTGCGGCATTGGCCAGTTGGCCATCGCGAATTACATTGTCGCCAAATATTACTGTCCCGGATTTTGATAGCTCCAATGAAAGTCTCAAATAATTGGGATTATTTGGCTTATCCGCATCAATAAAAATCATGTCGAAGGGCTCTTCGCGAGCGTCAATCATTTTGCTCATCGTATCTACCGCAGCCCCTTTTATGATATTGACTTTGCCAGACAATCCTGCAAATTCAATATTCTTGCGAGCCACTTCGGCATAAGACTCGTCGTATTCCAGGGTTATAACAACACCATCGTCAGGTATTGCCCTTGCCAGCCAAATGGTGCTATAGCCGCCCAAAGTCCCAATTTCCAGTATGCGCCTTGCGCCCTTCATCATGGCCAGCACCTGCAAAAATTTTCCTTGGGTAGCAGAGACCTCCCAATCCGGCAGGCCATTTTCCCTGCTTGTTGCCAAAGCATTTTTCAAAGCCGCGTCTTCCTGGGCCAAATGCTCCATCAGGTACAGGTCGTTGTTTGTCCAAACATCCATTTTTATCAGCTCCCTTCACAATAATTATACCACAACAGACTTTTTTACGCAAATCTCGTACATATATCTGGCAAGGGGATGGCACCCATCACAAAAAACAGCTGATTGCCAATGAATTGAAAAGGAGATTTTTTTATGGAACCCGAAATTACTGTATTTGACGACAAGAGCAAACAAATAGGGAAGACCTTTGCGCGGCGCGCCAAGCAGCTTGTGGGCAAAGGCCGCGCGGTATGGACAGACGACAGCCAGCGTGCGATAATTTTGGCCGCCGGGGCGGATGCCAGCGAGATATACGCGGCAAATGACGGGAGCTACAAGGATTTAAGGGAGGGCGAAGAAATGAATTGGGAAGATAGAAGCTTGGAAGAGGCGAGTGTTAACGACGGCATGCTGCGCAGCTTGGCCGAGGAGCGCGTGCGGCGCAGAAAAGCCCTGCCATGGCATATCGTAGGGTTGTTTTTCACCGCGGTTTTTGTCTTTGGCTTCTTCTTGGTAGTTACCAATGGCTTTTGGCGCGTCCAACCCATTGGGTGGATAATGTTCGGCTTTTGCTATGGCATGATGGCAGTTTGGGGGTTGTGGGTTGTGCGCCAGATTGCAATCATCTGGCGGGAACGCTCCCTGCGACCGGATGAGGTGGAAAGCGAATTTCAACGGTTAAAGTCGATGCAAACCAAATGACGGAAATATTAACAAATGCTGACATTAAGCGGCTTGCGGCGTTTATTGTCAAAGGGAGTGGCTAAATAGCGTTGTTATAAACAATGCTGGATTGCTTCGGGCTATATATCCCCGCCTATGTAATTCCTATCGCCCTCGCAATAACGCTGATGAAACGTAGCCTTCATCAGCGTTATTGCGAGGGCGATGATTCTACAGAGACCACGGACTATGTAGCCCGAAGCAATCCAGCAACGCAAATAATTAACGACGCAAATTGGCCACTCTTTTGCAAAAAAATTGTTGACAAATAGGAATTTTTGTGATATTATTGTTTCTGCGACACAAGGAGGTGTCATTATGAACAATATGGTTGTTAGGACAAACATGCTCGCGCTTAATTCGCATCGCAATTTAGGCAATGTAGGCAGGCAGCAGCAGATGGCCTCTGCCAGGCTTAGCTCTGGTTTTCGCATAAATTCTGCCGCCGACGATGCCGCGGGCCTTGGTATCTCAGAAAATATGAGAGCCCAAATTCGCAGCCTAGACCAGGCAGGCCGCAATACCCAAGACGGTATTTCCTTGCTTCAAACAGCGGAAGGTGCTCTTGATTCAATTGCCAACATGATAGTTCGCATACGCGAGCTTAATGTGCAAGGTGCCAACGACACTTACACGCAAGAAGACAGAAACCGAATTGCCGAAGAGGTTTTTCAATTGTCGCGTGAAATTCGTGAACTAGGCGATAGGGTTGAATTTAACGGGATAAGGTTGCTGGACACTACTGCGGCTAATGATGGCGGTATGGATGGCCTGTCGTTTCAGGTTGGTGCAAACTCAGGTCAACTGCTTACAATAAGCCTTGGTTTGCACGAACTTAACTTGCCTTATGACCCGGATCTATTCTCTTTAACCTTCATGGTTAGCAGCTTCTTGAACCACACAGGGCTTGCTTTGCAAGGCGCTTCGGGCAATAATCCCTACGCCGGCACTAGTTTCGACTATAGCGGGACTGATAACCATGTTGATGCTGATGGCAATGCCCTTCTTTTCCCGGTTAACAATGGCATGACTGGCTTAACGCAAACAGACTGGATATCCTTTATGATAGGCAATGTGGATCGCACTTTCAGTCTCATTACGTCTATTCGCGGTGGTCTTGGTGCTATGCAAAACCGCCTGGAATTCACAATGCAAAATCTAAGTGTATCCAGCGAGAATTTGTCCAGTTCCAACAGCCGCATACGTGATGCGGATATGGCTAAAGAAATGATGAGATTGACACAGGCTAATGTCTTACAGCAAGCCGCAACGGCCATGCTGGCCACGGGCAATCAATCGCCGCAAAGCATATTGCAATTGCTGGCTTAACCATCAATAGCGTTTCAAACTTAAAAAAGCCGCCATTTTGGCGGCTTTTGCTATTGACTGATTTCTTTCATAACATGATTAACGATTGCCTCTGCCATTTTTTTGGTCTCGGCAATTATAGCCTCGCCGCCGGATCTCTTCGCCGCCACAAAGGCCTCGTCCTTAATGCCGCCCAGGTTGATAAGCACATTCATCCACGCCCCATGTGCGCCCGCCACAAGGCCATGGGCCGCCACGCCCAGGTCCGAAGCGGCATTGGTGTTGGATTTGCCCACGGCACGTGCCGCCAGTATCAAAGAAGCCTGGCACAGTTCCATAACCTCATAGGGCACTTGGGTGGCGGCCTTTAGCGCGGCCTGCATGGCCGCTGCGCGGGCGGTTTTCTCTTCGTCGGTTTCCTTTGGCATGGAAAATACTGCGGACACGTCATTGTAGGCCTCAGTATCGCGGTCTATGGCATCAACCAGCTGCTGGCGCAGGTTTTCGGCCTCTGTGACTATTTCTTGCATTAGCTCATCGTGCTCTGCGTATTTTTTTCTGCCCACGGTTAGGTTGGCCACCATGCCCAAGAGGCCAATGCCCATAGATGCCATCATGGCTGATACAGAGCCGCCGCCGGGGGCCGGCTCTTTGGAGGCAACCGCCGCGCAAAATTCGTTTAATTTCATGTCTGTTAGCTTCATCAGAAAATCAACTCTCCATTCTTTATCACATTTTTGGCCTGATTGTTGCCGAATCTATAAAACAGATAGTCCAAATCCGGGCAATTCCAGATGGCTATATCCGCGTCTTTGCCGACCTCTATACTGCCTTTGGATGGGCCGCGACCGATGGCACAGGCGGCGTTTAGCGTCACCGCTGTAAGCACCTGCGCGGGTACGAGTCCGTATTTAAGGCAGGCAAGGGTCATAGAAAGCTGCAAATTAAAATTTGGGCTGCTGCCGGGGTTAAAATCGCTGGCGATGGCCACGGCTATGCCCGCTTCCATCATGGTTTTTGCCGGTGCAAAGTCCTTGCCCAGATAAAAGCTGGTGGTGGGAAGCAGTACAGCTATTGCACCTGATTTTGCCAAGGCTTCCAGATCCTGCTGGTTGGATGCAATCAGATGTTCGGCAGATGCCGCACCAAGCTCTGCCGCAAGCAATGCACCGCCTAGGTTATTGATTTCGTTAGCGTGGATTTTTATGTCCATACCTGCTTTTTTGGCGGCCTCTAGCACCTTTTTGCTCTGCTCGGCATCAAACACGCCTTTTTCGCAGAAGATGTCGCAGTATTCTGCCAAGCCCTGCTCTGATACAATAGGTATCATTTCATTGATTACCAAATCCACATAACCATCCGGGTTTTGCTTGTAATCCGGCGGTATGGCATGGGCACCCATGAAGGTTGACACTACATCCATCACATGTTCTTCTTGCAGCTTTGCGGCAACTTCCAGCTGTTTTATCTCTGTCGCAACCTCCAGGCCATAGCCGGATTTTGCCTCGACAGTTGTTGTGCCATGGCGTAGCATGTCGTCCAAAAATCTGGCAGCCTTGTCATATAGCTCATCAAAACTCGCTGCTCGCGTGGCCTTTACCGTGGACAGTATGCCGCCGCCACTAGCCAAAATCTCAAGATAGTCTGCCCCGGCAAGCTTGGCTGCCAGCTCGTGCTGGCGAAAGCCGCCGAAGACCAGATGGGTATGGCAGTCCACTAGGCCGGGCGTAACTAGTTGTCCTTGGGCATCGTGTATCTTCGTGGCCTGGGGCGTGTCATGCCCTGTGTAGGTAATTTTGCCGCTCTCTATGCCAATGTTTACGCCCTTCTCTATGCGTATGTCGCCCTGTGCCGTACCAATTTTGGGGCTGCTGCCCACAGGCGTCGCCAAATTAGCGTTTATTATCAGTAAATCTAGCATTGTCTATTTCATTCCTCCTCTTTAGGGATAAGCGTATTATTTTTTCTTGATTCATCAAAATCCTGCTAAGAGCCATAAACGACACGCCGCCAAAAAACAGTATCAGTTGGGCGATTCTAAAGACCGTATCATCCCAAAGGCTTTGGCTAACCACTTGAAAGAAGTAATATCCCGAAGTTAGCAGGCAAACTATACCCGCAGAAAGCAGGGCAGTTCTTATTATTTTATTTAGCTGCATTCCTTTGTAGGTAGTTACTGGTGGCGACTCTATCTTGCTGGGCTCTGTTATTTGAGGCGGCGCGGGTGGGGCTGGCAAGGGGTCAAGACCATGTTCGCTCCGCACGGCCTCGAAAAACTCTTCGGCAGAGGAGAATCCATCTGTACGAGCCGTGCTTGCGGGGGTTGGTTCAAATAGTGGAACATGCCCCCTTAGGTCTTTTGGTGGTTCATCGTGAAAAACGCTTGTAAGATGCTCTTGTGGGGTAGGGGTTTTTTCTAATTGATTTATTTTGTGATCCAACATACTGTAATCATCCCTTTGGGCGCGCTCGACTTTGTCCAGGCGCGTTAAAATCACCGCCAAGGCAAATGGAATGACAGAAATTAGCAGAGACGACCCGAAAATAAGGGCAATGTCCCAAGAGTCAAACAGCGCGAACTGGCGGTCCATTAGCAAATACATGGATATGGCAGCACCGGCAATGATGACAGCGCAACCCATTATCACAAAGAAAATCTTCATAGCAGGTGATTCTCCAATACTTGCTTGTTATAGTCAAAGTCCTCAATTTGCAAATAGTATTCAGCAGAGTCTATCAAGGCTTTTGCGGGAGCTAGGCCTATCAGCTCTGTGCCTATTATGGCCACGCCATAGCGGGCGGCTTCCATACGGATAATTTCTACCACGCGATACAGCGGTGTGGCTTCGTAGTTTACCAAATTCATGGACACCTGGGCAATTCCTCTGTCCTCTAGCATAATGCCAATGCCTTTTACGGCTTTAAAACCGCCGGAGCTGCCGCGAATGATTTTGGCGATGTTATTGGCTATATTGACATCTGCTGTGGAAAGGTTGACGTTGAAGGCAATTAGCGGCATACGCGCGCCCACGGCCACCACACCTGCGGTGGGGTGGGGTTGGTCCGGCCCAAAATCCGGCTTCCAGGCGTCTTTGGTCATTTTTTCTGCCATGCCTTCAAATTGGCCTTTGCGTATGGCGGCCAAATTGCGGCGGGTTTCTTTGCTGGCCGAATCTTCGTACAAAAACACGGGCATACCGGTTTGTGCGGCAATCTGCTCGGCCACTTCTTTGGATAAGGCTACGGCCTCTTCCATTGTCATGTTTTTCACAGGCACAAAAGGCATTACATCTACCGCGCCCATGCGCGGGTGCTCGCCCACATGCTTTGTAAGGTCGATTTTTTCGGCGGCGTATTTTGCCAGAGCCACGGCGCAGGCCTTTGTGGCTTCTATAGAGCCGACAAAGGTGAAAACGCTGCGGTTGTGGCTGGCATCGGCGGAATAGTCCAGCAGGGTTGCACCCGGCGTGCCGCGTACAATGTCTGCCAAGCCCTCGATTATGGTGGTGTCTACCCCTTCGCTGAAATTGGGGATACATTCTACTATTTTTGTCATATTGTTAGCCTCCATAGCTAGTAATGGTCTTTGCATTGCAGAATTTTTAAAGATAATCTTCCCATGCATAGTCAGAAAATATCTTATACATGGGTTAGTGCCTCATGCTTTGACATGGCCTCAAGCTCCTCTGTGGTTTTAACAACCACCTGGCCTTCCTCTATTTGACGCTTGGATTCTAAGAGCCTTATTAATGTGGCCTCGCTAAAGTCATTACCTGTTGTCTTAATTTGAAAAGGGATACCCTGCTCTCGCAAACATTGGCGCACAAAGGCGTTTACAGCTGTTGTTAAGTTGAAGCCCAAATCCTGAAATAGGACATCAGCCCTTTCCTTAATCTCTTTGTCCATGCGGATATTAACATTAATTTGCTGCTTCATTTAATCACTCCTTTTATTGATATTGTACATAATATTATATGCAATGTCAATAAAGTTAAAGAATTATGGCGTGACAGAAAAAACTATCTGTACATTGGCAGTAACTGTAAGGCTGCCGGCCTCTATAGGCACGCTGCTAAAAGCCATTGCATCCATCATTTCTGAAGCAAAGCCGCCGGTTGACCTCCACGCGGTCGGCGCATGCATGCCGCCTATTTCTGTTACATTGATTCTGCCAAGAATTTCCGCATCTAGTGCGCCTGCCAGGATATTTGCTTTTCTTAAAGCATCTTGGATAGCCAGCACAAGTGCCTGCTCGTGGGCCTGGGTAGAATCCGATGTGCCAAAACTAATGCCGTGGGACACATTTGCGCCGGCGGCAACGGCCGCTCCAAGGATGTCGCTCACTTGGTCGATATCGCGAATGGTGACGCTAATGCTGTTTGTAACCCTATAGCCCGTGATTGTTGTCCAGTCGAAGTCAAACATGGCATCAATCCAAAAATGCTCCGTGCGAATGTCGTCCTCGTCCACGCCTAGGTCTAGGAGGGTTTCAATGATGGTAGCGGTAAGCACATTGTTTTCTTCTAGTGCATACTGCGGCTGCTCGTGCTGGGTGCTAACGCCCAGGCTAACGGTGGCAATATCCGGCGCAAGGGAAACAGAGCCTGTGCCGTTAACTGTGATTGTGGATAGCTCTGCGGCTTGCATGGGTTGTGCGAAAACCGCTGATGCCAGCAGAACTGCTAGTAGGGCTGTGAATAGCTTTGATTTTTTCATTCTATTGTCTCCTCTCGTTTTGCCGGGTCTCCCCAAATCCAACTTACATTGTATTTATGTATATTTTCGTCTGCTGTTAATATGGACATGTCTTCTGCTAGAGCAGTTGCTATCAGTAGCCTATCGAAGGGGTCTTTGTGAATAAATGGTAAGTTTGCAAGCTTCTCCAAATATTGTTGGTTAATTGGTAATATGTTTGCATTGTTAGTATGTATCATGCGAAAGAACTCTGATAATCCCCCGTGCAACTGGAGCTTGCCCGTGCTTGATTTTATGGCTACCTCCCAAGCCGATGCTATGCTGATATATTTGATTGCGTCCGGGTCAGTAATGATGCTTATAACAGTATCTGTCAGCTTATCTGAGTTCTCTGTGACCCAAAGCAGAGTGTGCGTGTCTAATAAATATTTCATCATCACATATACTCCTCAAATTCTTCCATAGGGGCGTCAAAGTCATCTGCCATCCAAATTTTACCTTCCCAACCACCTAGTTTCATGCTGTGGTCATTTTGGCATGGAACAGTCAGGAGGTTGCTGCTCATATCGGATATTTTTTCGACAAATACCTGCATTGCTTCGGCCGAATCCAGTCCTAAATTTGCGATGGCATCTACAGATGCCTGTACAACCTCTACAGATGCTCGAATCGTCTCAATGGAGGCTTGGACAACCTCCAAAGATGCTCGCATTGCTGTAACCGAGTCCAATCCCATGCCTGTTGTTTTGGTCAAAAAAATTCGTAAAGCCGAAGCGATATCTTCCCCTAAAGAGGCAAGTTGGGAATCGGCTACTTCGTTCAATTTGTTATTAGTGCTGACATGAATTGTAGTTTCCATAGATAACATCTCCTCTATTTCATTGCATTTTGCACAGCTGCCTCAACCACCCCATCATCCGCAATAAACGGCAATGTAATATGCCCGGCATGCCGCTGGTTATACTCCGCCGCCGTAGCCATGGCGTTTTCATTGCCGGCCCAGTTGCGGCGGGCAATGCCGCCCATCACATCCCACATCATGGCGGATTTGATTATGCCATCCACGCGGGCAGAGCCATCCAGCACCAGGCCAAAGCCGCCGTTTATGGATTTGCCAATGCCCACGCCGCCGCCATTGTGCAAGGCGACAAGGGACATGCCCCGGGCGGCATTGCCGGCAAAGCATTGGGTGGCCATATCGGCCATTATATTGCTGCCGTCCTTGATATTGCTGGTTTCGCGGAAAGGCGAATCTGTGCCGGAAACATCGTGATGGTCTCGGCCCAGCATTATTGGGCCTACATCGCCATTGCGCACCATTTCGTTGAATTTTAGCGCGATTTTGGTGCGTCCCTCGGCATCCTGATAAAGGATGCGGGCTAATGTGCCTACCACCAGCTTGTTTTGCGCGGCATTTTTAATCCAAACATAGTTGTCATTATCAGCGGCGCGGCGGGTTGGGTCTATGCAGGCCGCGGCCATGGCATCGGTCTTTTCCAGATCGGCAGGGTCGCCGGAAAGGCATACCCAGCGGAAAGGCCCATAGCCGTAGTCAAACAGCTCCGGCCCAAGGATATGCTCTACATAGGACGGAAAAATAAAGCCGTCCTTGTCGTCTATGCCGTTTTTAGATATCTCTTTCATGCCTGTGTCGTACACGGCCTTTAGGAAAGAATTTCCATAATCAAAGAAATACGTACCCCGGTCGCATAGGGTTTGGATGCATTGAAAATGGCGGCGCAGGGTTTGATTAACCAGCTTGATGAACCCATCGCGGTCCTCTGCCAGCATTTTTGTGCGCTCTTCGAATGTGATTTGTGGGCAATAGCCGCCGTCATAGGTATTGTGGCAGCTTGTTTGGTCTGTTAGGATGTCGATGTGGGTGTTTGTCATTACAGCATATTGCAAAAGGTCTACAATATTGCCGCTATATGCGATAGAATAGGGCTCGCGGGCTTCTATATATTTTTGCGCAAGCTCGAAAGCCGCCGCCGGGCTATGGCATACATCCCGCACCCAGCCTTGGCTTAGGCGGGTTTCTATGCGGCTTGGGTCTACCTCGGCTATAATACCCACGCCGCCGCAAAGCTCCATGGCTTTGGGCTGTGCGCCGCTCATGCCGCCCAGACCGCTGGAAACAAAGAGCTTGCCGGAAAGGTCGTCGTCAATAGCCAGACCCATTACCTTGCGCCCGGCGTTTAAAAGGGTGTTGTAAGTGCCATGGACAATGCCCTGGGGACCAATGTACATCCAGCCGCCTGCGGTCATTTGGCCATAGCTGGCCACGCCCATTTGGGATGCAATCTCGAAGTCCTCTAGATTATCGTACATGCCTACCATTAGACCATTTGTGACTATTACACGCGGGGCGGAAGGATGGGATGGGAAAATGCCCATGGGATGGCCGCTGGCGACCACCAATGTGCTGTTTTCGTCCAGATCTTGCAGATACTGCATTATGAGCCTGTATTGCAGCCAATTTTGGCACACGGCGCCGGTTTCGCCGTATGTAATCAGCTCGTAGGGGTATAGAGCTATGTCGAAGTCCAGATTATTGTCAATCATCACTTGAAAAGCGCGGCCTTCCAGGCATTTGCCCTTATACTGGTCTATGGGTTTGCCATAAATGCGGCCCTGGGGACGATAGCGATAGGCATAAATGCGGCCATGGGTTACAAGCTCGTCCATAAATTCGGGCGCAAGGGTCTCGTGCAGCTCCTTTGGCACATAGCGCAGGGCATTGCGCAAGGCCTGCTGCGCCTGCACCGGGGTTAAGCGAAAGCCGCGGCTGGGCGCACGCCGCACGCCGGGGGCAAATGCGGGGTAATTGGGCAGAATATTGTCAATCATCAATATAATCACCTCTTTACTTTTGGTTAAAAGTCTTGTAAGATAATACTAAAGGAAAAAGGGTGATTTGTCAAGAAAACTGTGGACATTGACATGCGATTAAAAAGACGTTGTCGAATAGAGGGAAATAATGTATAATATTGTTTGATACCTACTTGCAATCTAAATATCACTAACCGCGCGGGCACATAGCGTCACCTACAGCACGCACCCGCGCGCTAAGTTATATTAAGATTGCAAGTCGGTATGAGACAATCAAAAAAGCAAGGCGGTTGGCTGATGTACTCCGAAAGGAGGTGAGGCCGTGTCAACATTCGAGATTATTGTGATTTTATTTGTGGCCATGACCTTTGTTGTGACATTGATAAAGCTTATGATTCTTTTGATAGACACTTTTTCTAAAAGAAAATAACCGCCCCCGACCAAAGTGAGCGGTTACTTATATTAACCAATTAACTTAGTCAACCGCTTTGCGATTGTCTCTTTTATTATTATACCATCCTTGCATGAGATATGCAATACAAAATTATTGAAAAGAGAGTAGCAGTATGTGCCGAAAAATATTGTCGAATAGAGGGAAATAATGTATAATGTAATTTGAGACAATCAAAAAAGCAAGGCGGTTGGCAGTAATCCCCACTTATGGCAGAAAGGGGGTGAGGCCATGTCTACATATGAGATAGCAGTTGTCATTTTCTTATCCATGAACCTAGTGATTGGGCTAATTAAGTTTATGATATATCTTATGGACATT
>Ga0131853_10000505_pt1 | contig 71980 bp, 36 predicted proteins | sample TergutLab28metaG_FD_92764 | JGI IMG/M metagenome (GOLD analysis project Ga0131853, IMG submission 92764) | Labiotermes labralis P1 segment gut microbial communities from Petit-Saut dam, French Guiana - Lab288 P1 (version 2) (version 2) | ecosystem: Host-associated > Arthropoda: Insects >... | reverse complement strand
CCCTGAGGATGATCCCATAGAGGGATTGAAACATGTAGGAGATATTTTAAATCCATTTTAATCTAATAGTGTGGTTTTAATGGTTTGACAAGCATGTGCAATTAGTTGGTTTTAATAAATATTAAAATAACACATTTTCGTCAGTTCAAAAATAATGTATAATAAGAAGTGCGTCCATATTGTATCTAAGAATTTTTTTAGTAATTTAATGCTGCTTTTAAAAATAACCAGCAAGTGTTTATGATCACAGCGTTTGTAACAAAAGGCATGCGATATTTTAGTACAAAAAGTAGCTCTTCTTCGAAGGCAATGGAAGTAGAAACAAACGAGAAGTAAAAAGTACTGTGTTGTTCTTTTTTAAAAATGTTGCCCTCCACCGGCAACAGACTGCATACGTATAATTTATTCTACAAACTATGGATAAGAAGCTTGCGTGCTACTAAATATGATATGGTGATATCATATTGTCTACTCTTCTGGTTTTATATTTGGTCACACGGTCTCCGCGAAAAAAGATTCTTTTTCTTTTTGTAAGGAAAAATATGTATGGCAGAATAAAATGCTTTATCTTCAAAATTTCGGTCTGGATGCAATGTATTCATGACACGTAATGACGTAATTGATATTCCGTCACTTTTTTCCTTTTGAGCGATTTTGTAACGAAAATAAATCTTTTTATGGAACAACCGATACACTGAAATATATTTAGATTTTAATAAAACTCTTACAGCAGAATTACAATCTTTCTAGATGTAACGCTGTACATTTCACTAGTTTCTGCATGACCGTCAGTACACATCTCTTTCTACAAAACGAGTTCCATGTAGCTACAAATTAAAAGTTTCGGTAGTAAGTTTACTTAGAAAAACTATTTTTCTTCTACTAATCTTCGTAATCCAACAGGCCCTCTTGCAAATTAGAGCCATCGTGTTGTTTCCAATCTGAATAAATATTAAAGAACCAATGATCTGGATAAACCATGCTGATCTCTGCATGGAGAATCAGTCCGTTGAAAGGTCGTACCATTATAAGAACACATGAGGCTAGATACAAAAATACATCCTGGAAAGGACCTGACGGCAAAAATCCTAGCCAGGAACTTCTTCATCACTCTTCTGCTGACTAGACTGATTAATTTTAATTATACAGCTACAATTCTGAATGCAGATGTCACATCTAATTTGTAAATCAAGGAATATTACTGTAAGGCCATCCACTAGGTTGTTTAAGCCTAGTCCTTTTGTCAGCCACAGCGGTCCCTCACAACTGGGATGTGTTTTTTACCTCAGCTGATGCTTTGCCAGTACACGTCCATAAGGTTGAACAGGATAACGACTGAATGGTGACGTAGAAGAAAGGGTTTGTGGCTCATTATGAGGGAGCATCCTAACATTTATTCAGTGGAAATAAGGAAAAACCCTCAGTCACCACAACTTGTTACAGGGTCGAGATTTGAATTCGGAAAGAAACCCAACGTGTATCACGAATTTCAGTGTAACTTCAGACTTACTGAAAGGCAATAGAAAGATGAGAATATCATATTATAATGTATCGTGTTTTATTGCATTTTACTGTATTTATTACACTACATTAGTGAACTGTAGCATCCAGCAATTTAAACAATAACACCAGCTACGTCATATTCTGCCACTAAGCGCCTAAGGCCGAAATTAGTGTGATGTCAAACAGGACAACTTAAAAAAAATACTTGTTTCTACCATAGTGGTCTGTGTGCTTGTTATCGTGTGAAACGAACCTTGTTTACTCGTATAACAGTGTGTGAACTTGTGTGGACCAACTATGGTAACGCGTTGTTCTATGGCGAGTAACTTAACTGCAGGAGCGGACAAAGGCTTCAACGGGAAGCCTTCGGGCAGAGAAACAAAAGTGTAGAGCTCCTAACTGCTTTGTACATTCTCGCCCACAGAAACTGCATAATTTCTGAAAACGCCAACACAATATCTGGTTTCGTTGTTACACACACACACACACACACACACACACACACACAGAGATATATATATATACGAACCAGTTTTCTTATAATCGTTGCTATTATTGTTGGGACAGATATGCAGTTTTGTTCTTCAGTTTTTTTTTGTTAATATGGACTCTGATTTACGCGTAAGGGAATGCTGGCTGAAGGGGTGATATCTGTACGTTGGGAGTTGCGATAAACCTGTCTGGACAAACAGTAAGTTTCTTGCAATAAAAGAATTCGCTCGAACACATTTCGTCTTAACTAAATTCATTTACACTTTAAATAATTAATACTTGCTCTCATATCCTGTTCAGAGGAATCCAGTTCGATATAAAGAACAGGAATGTACACGTACTGAACATGGGAAACACATAGGCGCTCACAGTACCTAGACATATCCTGCTTACCTGCTGACCTGCTGACCTGCCCCAAATCTCACAGCCCCTTCAAGTATAAATATGTACTTTAATGACTGGAGCATGAAAATAGAGGCCCACCCCTAACGTTCACCGACGAACATGTAAAAGGTAAAGGAGGTAAAATGGTGAAGGAATATTCTTTACATATATTATATATATGACCTTCCTGACGTTCAAGTTTTTCAGTCGGTCAGTGTCATGTGTCTAAAATCCCTCATTAAGTCACATAAATGTTAATAAAAATTTTAAGTTTTATATTCAATCATTGAAGCCCGGACAATCTTTAAGTCGTGCATAAATATTCAGTTCCCATTTCACATTATACACTCACAGTCTGCATGTAGACAACAATCCGTTAATGCAATATACTAAAACAATTGCTGGTTCACAAGAATCATAAAGACACAAAATACAACGTGTGACTTCAGTGCGCTCAATTAAAAAAACCCAACACAAAAGAAACTTGCATAGACTTGAAATTGCTATCAAACTGCCACCAAGATTTAAGAATACATCAGATACATCAAGCTACAAAACCGTAGTTCCCAGGTAGCTAAACATCGTTCACCAAAACCCAATATGGCAACAAACACGACAAAATAGAAGCCATAGCAAACATCTCACTAACTACCCCCTGCCAAAGGGAAGCCACTGCAACGAACACACCCTCTACTTCAATCATGAGAGGACGGATATAAATTGTGTACAGCCTAGGTTCAAACTTTTTTAAAAATTCTTCTAAATTTCATGTTCCTTTGCCTTTTGACAGATGCATGTTCCACACACAAATACTTATTTCTCTTACGAGCCCAATGTTCCATAATTTTTCTCACTTTTAAGCCAAAAGGCATAGGAAAGTTCCACAAGCACGGAGGACTTCATTCTTAGTCTCTTTCAAACTCTGGCGCCTTTAACTAAACGCTCGCAACTTTTCTGAAAGCAACCTTCGGACTCCGATCTAAATAAAGTCCCCCCCCCCCAAAAAAAACTAATGCTACATGAGAACTTGATCTACCCTTATCAAAAATTTTCAGCCTCAACACTTCAAGACATTCAGCAAAGGTGACCAAATATTTTAGCGTATGTACATTTCCTGTTATGGTACCTAAGGCTCTCCATACAGGTTACGTTCATGGTTTTCTAACGTGGGAACTCTTTTACCCGCCAAGTGACAGCGACTTGCTTGCCGATTTCTTCTTAGCTTCAGGGTTGTTATTTCCGCGCTTTTAAAACAGAAGACATCATGGACCCAAAACTTGAACAGATCGAAATGAATGCGACAGAACACTAAAAGCTGAAATTGAAATTAGTTGCAAGCCACGAAAACGTACGAATGAGAATAACATATGTTGTAAAAGAAATTTAAAAAGTGTTCGATAAGAAGTCACGATGTGTTTTCTATAAAATTCATTTACATACAGTGCATATAAGCCTATATATATATAAAGTGTGTATACTGTATACACGTGTAGGTACGTTTGTGTATACTGTATATTTATACACAAATTTATACACTCAAATGTACAGGATGTACGGTGACATTACATCATAACTTCAGTCCTCACCGCATATCGAGGAAGATTAACTGATTCGAGTCTTTTAAATATGAATAAGTACGGAAAGGTTGGAACAAAAACGCTTAAAACGGTGTTGTAATTTTATGGGGTGTTTACTTCAAAATGTTCACCTTTTTGCCGATTTGACGCACGTACAGTAGTGGCCGGGTGCACCATCATGCCAATAGTACATACGAAGGCGTGTGTAGAGAGAAATGCGTTCTAGAAGTAGGGGCAACTATATTTAAAAAAAAAAGGTAGTCTAAATGTTACCTCTCAGCTGTTGTATGCGTCGGCCATGCAGCCTGCTGAAGATTACCGAAAAACCCAAACTTCAAATTTCAAAGTTCCATACATACGCAACTTTTTCTGATCGGATCAGCGTTCATACGACATTTGGAATCGGTATGAAGTCGGGAATTTAATGTTGAATTTGTGACATAAAGTCACCGGACGCTTTGCATTTATCTTGTGTGCATGTGCATGTGTGTGTGTGTGTGTGTATGTGTATATATATAAGGGTATTCTTTTATCCTTGGTGAACGATAAGCGCCCGCCCGAATTTCCTCTAGCCTTACGTCTTACGCCTAGTCTCGGGAGGTTTAACAGCCGGCGAAGAAAGCGCGAGAAGGATTCGCTGTGATAATATGGTTTAGAAAGTGTAATAAAAACTCACCAGTGCTACAGTAGGTCCTGAAAATTCTAACCTCCGGACCGATTACAGTCAATATCCTGGCGGTTACTCTTGGAGTTCTTGCCCGGAAATTGCTGAAATCTCACGGCGGATATTGTTTCTTAGTTCTTCCAGATTGTGACGATTTTTATACACTTTTTCTTTTAAACTTTCTCACAAATAGAAGTCAAAAGATCTTAAATCAGGAGATTGTGGGAGCCAAAGACCGCACATAATTATGCTGTCTCTTGAGCGCTCTCCGCTGTTTTCAAGCGGAAGTGTAACCTTAGCTGTCGGCGATAGCAGATTTGAAGTATGAATAGTCGGGTTTGTTGCTGGTGAGTACATTTCTGTCATCAGTGATTACAGCACATGTCTCCTCAGGTACATTGTTGAACAGCGTCTGTTTTAGTGCAGCTGTACTTCAAATACGAGTCTGCTGGTTAACGTCGCAGAAAATTTCTCAGCTCAGGAGAAGAGTGTTTCGAAAATATACGGACTGAGGGCCACGAAATTTTTTTAACTGCCACCTTGTATGACATCGGAAGTTCGTGCTTTGAAGGAATATGATCTGTTTGCAAGAATAAATCTTTGTAATTGATTTCTTCAGTTTGTACACAATGAAGAATTTTATCCAAATTTAGTGTTATTCTCTAAAGAGGCCTGGCTGTCCTTACGTGAGAGGTAAATTCTCTGACAGCCAGTAGTGCACATAGAACTTCCGGACTTGTTCATGAACTTGGTGTTTGGAGTGCGACGAATGCACACCGTAAGATTTCAACAGTTTCCGGACAAGAACTCCATAGAGTAACCGCCAGTATACTGACTGCAGTCGGTCAGGAGGGCAAAATTTTCAGTTCCTGTTGTAGCCTTGGTGAGTTTTTATTACGCTTTCTAAAGGTTATTATCGCAGCGAATCTTATTCTCACTATGTTCACCGACTTTCAAACCCCCCCCGAGACTCGGCGTATGATGCAAAGCTAGCCGAGCGTCGGGAGGGCGCTTATCGTACAAGCAGGATAAATACCCCCCCTCTCTCTCTCTCTCTCTCTATATATATATATATATATATATATATATATATGTGTGTGTGTGTGTGTGTGTGTGTGTGTGTGTATTTGCACGTAACGAGCTCATGAATATACATGTGTATATATATATATTCATTTATATATACACGTATATATAAATATATGTTTTTACGTATATACATGTGTGTGTATGTGGCGCACAATGCTCGCAATAAGACTTTAGTCTGAGAACCTGACGCAGACAACAAAAACACTAGAATCCCAAGCAATCCTGGTTGAGACTGAAACCACGCGTCTTCCATAAAAGTTTCAGAGGGTCTAGATTTTGCATTCTCTCTATCACACTTGCCGCAAAATAATACAATCTACTGCATTTAATCAATAATCTCTGCATTCTATAAAATTAATATGTGAATTGCATACCTTACGACATGGCAAAATACTTGTAAATTTAGCACTGTTCTTAATGAGAACAATATACAACAAAAGAGAACAGAACGGAATGTAATCGAATATTAATTATTTGAATATAATTTTTTAAACACTGCTTCAACTGAGGCCAGTGCCTTGCATTATGTGCCCCCAAGACTAATTTGGAAGCCCATTTGATATCCTTCATTGATATGTTAAATGTTTACACAGAGAAGCTTTTAGCCTCTCGCACAACCCGCAAATTGGTGGAACATAAATTGTCGGTTGTCCACGTCCGCTGTTTCAATGAATCCGCAGCTAACCTCCCTATGTGAATATCATTCTCTTCCTATCTACATTGGGGACATTTTCCCCTCTCCAGTCCTCTCCATATTCTTTTGTTCTTTAACACGCACAACTTCAAGAAGTCGTTTTGGGAAATGAAGGCAGTTCCAGGCATTCTTGCACCCAACACTAGTTGCTTTCAAGTTGTCAGCTTCATGCCTCTTCCCCATTTCGCCATTGGACAGGATGCACAGTGAGCACTACAGTGGAGACAAATCTCTCTTCTTCCTGGAGGAATAAAAACCCGATTACTTGGTCGTCCAGTCCGTATGCTAGTCGCTATCGACGGAGCTATGCCGGATCCACAGGCTTAGATATGAGCCAAGTGAACAGGCCTGCTGTCATGTAGACGACAGTGTGGGTAATTCAATATTCTCTTTTCAGGGTGTGTTTGAAAACTCGAACCAGCTTTTAAATGGCCTACAGTGACAGTATGAAACTGATGTGGACAAGGGAAGTGTTTTATCAACCTGACGGTCAATATTTGTATACCAGAGGGCCAAACTCGTTTAACTCCTCTTTAGCGTAACAAACACTACCTTTGTTTATACTGAATGAAACTCTACCACCTCCCATGTGTTATTGTACCTCTCACTCTAGGTATGAAACACTAAAATGTTTCCAGTTTTAACATTTACTACATCAAATAAATAATAGAGTCTTATGGTATGTAACGCTCTGTAGTTTGCTACATAGATATTTACGTTTAGGAGGAACATGTTGTCTCGGTCTTAAGGGTTGAAAAATAAACCGAACGTAAAAATTGTGGTCCAAATGCAAAAAAAGTCAAATCACAGTAGTGGTTATACGGCTGTAGTTGTAGTTGGGATCAGACTGAAAACGTGAGAATGGAGTACTGAAAAGGGTGGGGAGTAGAATTTTGTACAATAAATGTTAAGTGAAAGGAAACAAAATGGATAAGTACAATTAAAATAAATAAGCAGAAATTAAAACAAAAAGTCTAACATTAATAACTGTAAGACTTTCGGATACACCGTTTACACAAAGCTGCTAAATTCTTAACTGTTTTTTTCTGTGCATATTCCAATTAGAGCACACACAAATTGCAAATACAGATATTCTGCAAAGACTGTATCGTAGGTCCACAATGCTTGTAACTGAACCATAGGTGCTTGTTGCATTATCTTTGGAGTACACAGCTGGCCTACCCCTCTCCCACCTTCCCTCATCCACAACCCTCTGTATCGGCCTTGTGTTTCCCATTCCACTGCATGGCTAACGACCAAACCTCTGTCTCCCTTCTCTCAGATTACGACCAAAATTCAGTTCTGTACCAAAGTATCTGAGCCATTTCAGAGCAACAAACTAGTCTCCAGCAAGTCAATTCCAAAATACACTTATGATGGTGTATTAAAGTTAAGAATGTTAGCATTCTAGGATTAGTCAGTTTAGTAATTTTCGCTGACACGAAACGATGAACAAAAATCCATACACTTCGTAATACTTTGCGCCCGTTAATTTATCTGAGTGTTTTCACGTGGATTACTTGTACCTCTTCTTTCAACCTACGGTAATCCCACCGTAAATTGAAAGAACGCCACTAGACACGAGATGTGACAGTAAATCATTTTGCATGCGTTTATGAATTTTCTTTGTGATATGTGTAAACGGAGCTGGATTAGCGTGGTTGATATCGACTAGGCTACGGGATGGAGACACCACAGCTCGAATCCCAGTTGGATGGGATTTTATAAATTCCAAATACCCCCAGAATGACTCGGGAGCCCACCCAGCCTCCACTTAAATCAGCACCAGGTTTCCTTCCCGGGGGTAAAGCAGACAGAGCGCCCAAGTCGAGAATGAATGTAGCTATACCTGTAATTCACCTCTGTGCCTTTATATCAAGTGTAGAACTGTTTTATTCTTTTAGTTAAAAAATATTTGAAATTAAGTAGCCTGTTTTCGAGTTTCATTTCGCATTTCGGACCAAGATACTACTTTTACCTTCTGAGAAGACAGCAGTTATTTTCTCATAGTGTCAGCAGTGTCTCACAGAACAACAGGGTGTCATAAGCTACCTGTTCAAAATGGTATTAATAATTACTTCAATATCGCATTACTGAATTGTTCCCTGCCACTCAGTCTAATTCCATGATTTCCTTAAAACTTTACAAACAGTGAATTTTGCGGGTGTCGCCATGTTTAAAATTCGTAACTTAATTCTTTATCCACACAGAGTATTTACGCGTTTCGTATGATTCTCACAGTACACAGTGATTACTTCCCTACACATCATTACAGATTGATATTTGTAATACAGATACGGTCTGTTGGTTTGGTACCTCGCCTAGATTAACCCCATAAACGTCACCGGTTACTGCATGTTCCATCAGGTTGAACATGAAAAAGCACTGTATTTTCGCCACAAAGTGTATTTGTGTTCCGCATTACTCTCACCATTAAGAGCAATGGTTTTTCTCTACGTGCGTAATATTAACGGACTGTTCTTTATAATAAAGACGAAATGTCTTCCCTGTGAGACAGGAAGTAACTGAAAGTGTCAAAGAGAGACAAATATAATGCGCATATAAATCTGAAATGACACGCGATGCTTCCACTTTGAGCAAGATGAATACACATTACGCTCTAAGATAGGACCACCACTTTTGGAACAGTATCCCTCCAAGCTCCAAACTTCTTCCTAATCTGTGTACTTTTCCACAGATAAAAAACACGGCCAGCCATTTTAAGTTCATTTTTGCTTTGCCTCTGATTCCATTTTTTTAATATTACGAGAACGTTACCCGGGGCTTCAAAGTTACAAAGTGATATACAAAAACGAACTCAGGCCCCACGTCATTATCTACAGTTCCTCTTTGTACTGCCCGCTCTTAACAACGTGTAACACTTAAACTAAAGAGGGGGGGGGGAACAGAGGAGCACGAAGCAAATTCAGACTTTTGTTCTGTGCTGTCGGTTAAACAGTACGCGTATAAAACAGATCTCTCTTCCCATAATGCAACGCGCAAAAAAAATTCACATAACATATTTGTCGAAATATTTCAGAGGAGACTTGTACGTGTGCATCTACCTAATGAGCTTTTAATGTGTCGTTCTGGGCTGCAGAACTATGACACTTGCCCCTACCGTGCGCAATATCACCAACCAGGTTTACATTTTCCTTCTTCTTCTTTTCCCCTTCTTCCTTTTCCTCTTCTTCGTTATCATTTTCGTCTTCGTCTTCTTCTTCTTCTTCTTCTTCTTCTTCTTCTTCTTTCTAGGCACGCTTTTACAATTCAAACAATTCTTATGGGTCAACCAGCACTGACAGGATTCTTTGTGAAGTGTTCAAGTTACCTGTTAACATAGACTTTGCACATACGTCGAGAAGTTTCTCCACTACCAACTAGTTTCATATTTTGCTGAACGCCGTACGTCTCACTTCATCGCATTCAAACTGGTATCATTAAGATAATAATACTACTTATAATTCGAATGATTAAGTTTATTAAACATTTAATTTTCTTTAATTTCTACATTATGCCGACAGAGTGTAACACTGTTCTTTGTATGGATTTCAAAACAAAGGGCGACCATTTCACTGTACAATATTAAAGAAATGGTTCTTATAATGGAAACTGGATTTGTTTTCTACGCAGTAAATACGTAATCATTAAAAGCATAGGTTAACAATTTTACGTAAAGGTTTAGTTATAAATTGCGAAAACTTAACTTTTCACAGCGGTGTGATAACCTATTTCGGCCTTCTGGAAGGTAGAGCGGCGTCGCTAGATAAGTGGTGTCAGACGTTGCAGAGGAATGTGTCTCTTCAGTTTCAAGTATTCAATGCCCATGAAGATATGAAAACTGCGCTATTATGGGTCAAATAATGGTAATTTCTTACAGATGTTTTGGGACAACCTATCGGTCCAAACTGCATAGGTCACGAACCCAAAAGTTAGGCTGGCTCTAGTCAAGCCAAGCCAAGCCAAAGTGTCAACTGGGGGGCGAAGACTTGCGCTTCGCATAAGTCGACGTCCCCATGTCTGTTAGTCATACCTGAGTTTGACCGCATCGATGAGCTTTTTAATAGACGCCTAAACTCTAAAAGGGGAATATGCTTACTCTAACGATTTTGAAATCATACTGGGGCTTTAACGATCATGCCAAAGATTAGGCTTGCCCTGGACTGAATATGGGAGATATAAACATTGGTTAGTTGGCTGTCTGGGTTCTGAGTCCATACTACCTCAGTCGCAACCTGAAAGTATGCGACGTTTCTCAGGCGCGTAGGTGAAGCCGCAGCGCCTGGGGCTTAGGATTTCAGGTCGTGCCACGACTTTGCATCTTATACCTGGTATTAGCCTTACAAATCATGAAAAATCACAGAAAACCACAGTCAGGGTAAGTGAAGGGTGCTCGTCTGATTAGCGCCGAACACGATTCGTATAGTCGACTTCGCAATCGCGGGCGATGGTCTCGACTGGTCTGCTGGCCCCATGCCGCCCTTGGCTTTCGCGTCAGGCGATGGGGTCAACACTCGGTCAGCGTAAGAATCTGCCGAGTTGCCGTAATAGGGGGTTCCCCACATCGGCTAACTTTGAGTCAAAGCTCTCAGTCAGGGCTCTGATGTGGTCGGTAAACAGCGGAAAGTCCAGGTCCTCGTGTATTTGCGTGTTACTTACGTAGCAGGAGACACCAGTAGCGAGGCGAAGACACTATGAGCCAATAGAAAGAGGGCAATGCTGGATCCTTCCCCGGTTTAAGGATAGAGATCACCTGAGCGACTTCCACGTTTGGGGAAAACGACGTGTGTGTGTGTGGAGAACCGCATTGATGTTATGGGCCTGGAGGTAGACGGATCGCTTGGGAAGATGCTTTAATGTCCTGTTCGGGATACCGTTCGTGCTCCGAGCATTACTGACCTTGAGACAACTGATGGCTTCGTGAACCCCGTCAGGGTTGTTTAATTTGGGTTCGCTGGCAGGGGTCAAGAAGTAGGACCTCAATGCCACGCCAACTATCTTAATAACTGCCGGGAACGAAGGGTCGGTCACCGACTGAAACTGATCCTCCAGATTGTCTGCAAGGATTTCGGCTTTCTCACAGTCTGAGAGAGCGATTCCCCCTGGGGTGACCAGAGGGGAAATGGAGCAGAAAATCTCATCACCCGCATGGTCATCCTCCACAGTGATTGGACTTAGGGATTCACGGATTCGAGTGTCTTGCTCCACTGGTTGTTTCTCCACACGTTGCGACGGCGGGTCACCGACCTCTGCAGGCGTTTGATCTCGGTTCTCAGACCGAGGTCCTTGGTGATCTGCCACTGAATTTCACAGCCGGTTTTTCAGGCGTATCTTATCCTGAATACCGGCCAGTATTGGAGGGCGTGGGTCGTCACGCGGGAGACGCTTGGGAGCAGACCTTGCCGGAGCCTTTAGAACGGCGCCGGAGAAGTTAGTTACGCACGTATCGATTGCCATCTCGATGTCAAATTCCGGATTGAACGGAATCAGTTCTTCGAAATGAGTTTATAAGTTGGCCCAGTCAGCGCGACTTAAGTCAGGGCGATCCGGTCAGTGGTGAAAGGATGAGCGACACGAAGTGTCAATGAGAACCGGGTGGTGGTCCGAGCTTATTGCAGAGCACGAAGTCTGATACACCGGGAATGAGAGTGCTTAGTTATTACGATGTCCAAGGCATCGGGAGTAGCGGGGGGTTATTTGGGTTGGTGGCAGGGGAGTCCGGTCAAAAGAGCAGGAGGAGTTCTCGTTGGTATAATCACGTAGGAATTTTCCCCGTGTCGTGTTCAACCGCTAGTTCCAATCCACGTATTTGGCGTTGAGGTCGCCAGATATCAAGACTTGTAATCCCCAGCCGAAACAGGCGGTGATGTCCGATTAGTGGACGGAAAGTCGAAAGGTAAGCCGCAAGGATTATCACAGGTTTGCCGGATAATGTGACTTGAATGGCAGTAGCCTCCAATTGGATCACGCCCGGAACAGGTACTGAGTGGTGAAATATACCACGGCGGACTAGGATGGCTGTGCCGCCCCCAACTGTCGGTTTGTCTGTGCGGTGGCAGACATAATTGCAATCCGAAAAACGTGGCAAAAGGCAAGCAATGTCTCACTTAAGAGACAAATATCGACACCGTGCTGGTTGAGAAAATGCTCCATTACAAGCTTTCTGCCCCGCACTCCGTCCACATTCCATCGGACGAAGTGCAGGGCTTTACACCGCTCCGTCCTCCTAGGTCGTGCTGTCACATTAAGCTACAAAAAGAGTAACGGTCTTCAGGAGAGCTCACGGGCGAGCTGTATGGAGGGTGGAGATGGAAGTAAGGAGCCAAAAAGTCACGTCCACACATGCTTGGAGGTGAAGGTTTCGAGATCAGAAATTTCCTCGAGTGGGGAGCACGAACGTTAGGAGCGGACCACGAGGTTGGGTGTTGTGGGTGTGGCGGTCACGGTTTTGACATTCGCGTCTGTTTCTTTTAGAATTCCCAGCAGCCCGTTTAGGGGCTACTGTAGATTTTGAGTCAGATTTTTTAGGCCTGACCTTATCCCTTGTGGCGCTCACTATCGGCTGCACTTGCGACTCCGTGACCAGCTGAGAAGGGGGGTTTGGATGTGGTTTCGTGGATGAAGTGGTGATAGCCTTGACGACACGCCTACATCGAACGACACGGATCGACCCCTTGACCAGGTCCATCTGTTCGGCAGAGGGACCGGCCCGCAAAGCTTTCGGAGCGGCAGGTTGGTCTGTGGCGACACTCTTTTGGCTACGTTCGGGCTCTTGCTTTGCAAGAGAAGCCTTCGCTTCCTTCCACCTTACACAGCCATGGTAATTCGCGGTTTGGTTTCTCCCGCAGCCAAAACACTGAAGCTGTTCCCGCGGGGTAGAGCATCCACCGAATAGGTGGGAACCCTCATATACGAAGCACACGGGTGCGTATCCGCAGTTACGCTGCGTGTGGCCAAATCGCTGGCAGCGCTTGCATTGCAATGGGCCTGATGGAGATACGTACAATTCCGCAGAAATTCGCAAGCCGCAGATTTCGGTGAGCGATCGCACTTTCAGGACCTCAGACCCTCGTGGCACTGATATAATGAAGTGAGGGGTGAGAGGGCTGTCCGTGGCGGGGTCCTGGTCACGACGTTTGGATCGCAGCTGCATGAATCCCTTGATCCGGAAGCTCAGGGATTCGAGCTCCTCTCGGACAACGCTTTCAGGCGTACCTCTATCCAGATCCTTTACCAGAAGCTGCACACAGCGGTTCTCCGGGAGAGTGAAGGTGTGTAAACTCACACCGTCATTCCCGTCAGGGGCTGATGGGACGTACATCATCTCGCCTTTTATTTGGGTCGTCAGACCGTCAGGGCAGGAAGCTCGCAACCAGGAAAGGAACGAGCGGGCGTCGCTGAAACCTGAAATAAAAATAGGCGTCTTATATGGACAATGTCCTGTTGGTAGGCAGACGTTGGCCACATGGGCGTGGTGAGTCGTGCAAGCTGGCTTGCCGTTCAGAGGGCTGTACTTCTCGTTTGACATTCCCCTATTGGTTGTCTCGGATTATACACCGGGTTCGGTCGGTTCCGAAGCCATGGCTGTGGGCTTGAGAGACCCACTTTGCTTTAGCGGGGCAATGGGCCCGGCCATGAAATCGCGTACGTCACCCTTCCCTCGGATGGCCCAAGTAGCCGACTGCTGCCAGCAGCTTGTTTTCCCGTGACTGATGAGATCGCCGGCAGAGGAGTTGACCCAGCACCAAGTGTCAGGCGCCTGTTGGCGGTCTTCTTCGAGACGCCCGAGCTTGCCAGCTTGTTGGCTTTGCTCTAGCCCGCGATTTGATGGTCGCTGGGCGCCTCTAACCCCATTTCCAGACGTTCTGCGGTGTCCCAACATGCACCATTGGTTTCTTCTTCCTACGTGACATAGCCAACCTCAACACCTTGAGAAGGGCCGGCGAAAGTTGTAAAGTAGAAATAGCCTTAATTAAGGCTAAATCTAACTGCCTCAGCATGATGCTTCGGCAGGAGCACTCGAAAGGTCTTCCTCTTACTCTTCCGCAGTGGCTCTGGTGAAGACTATATGCAGAAACCTGCTCAATCAATAACCCGTATGGCCAGTCAAGCCGGGCAGGCAGGAGTCATGATCCTCTCTCCGATCCGGTCATCAACAGCCTCAATACAATTTAGAGCAATTATAATGAATGAATGAGTCAAGGAAAGCTGGCTAAACCAAGTCAAAGTATTAACTTGGGACTGAGACTTACGCGAAACGCAAGTCGACGTCCCCTGTCTGTTAAACATTCCTGCACTTGACCGCATAGCTGGGCTCGGTAACAGATACCCAAACTCGACCCGGCGATTATGCTTACGCTAGCGATTTTGAAGTCAGGCTGAGGGCCTTAACTGATTTTCCCAAAGATTGTGGCCTAGGATGCTCAGGACTAAGTGTGGGAATGATAAAATTTAGTTGGTTTGCTGACTGGGTTCCAAGCCCAGACTGACTCTGTCGCATATTGGTGTTAAGCGACGTTTGTTAGGCGTTTAGGTGAAGCCGCCGAGCCTGAGGCAGGGGAGTGCGGGCCGTGCCCCGACTTCTCATCGAACGCCCTGGCATTTGCCTTACAACTGAGGAAAATCATGGGAAACCTTAGTCAGGGTAACCGAATGGCCCGCGGCTGTTCAGCGCCGAACGCGATTCGTTTTGTAGACTTGGCCAACGTTGGCGATGGCCTCGAGTAGCCTGCTGTCCCCTGCCGCCCTTGGCTTTCGCGTCAGGCGACGGGGTCAACATTCGGTCAGCGTAAGTATCTGCCGAGTTGCCGTACTAGGGGTTTCCCCACATCAGCTAATTTTGGGTCAAAGCTCTCGTTCAGCGTTTTGATGTGTTCGGCAATCAGCGGAACGCCCAGATCCTCGTGTATCTACCTGTTACTTACGTACTAGGAAGGCACCAGTAGCGTGTCGAAGACACTTGGTTTGTAACACCTGTAACTTCCGGACATGGGAGTGGACAGCGGACCTCCACGTGGTTCACGCATAGTCCATCAGAGGCCGTATGAGCTGCTTATATAGCAGGACTGCGTTCATGACGGATAGATCACACTTCCTATTCGTGAGAGGGCCCAGCATACGAATCGTTTGAGCAGTCCTCTTCCTGACCCGGTCGATGTGAAGCGACCAGTAATGTCGACCCACTAGATTGGTTCCCCAACGGGTGTTACTCGTCAGGGCTGGATAAAGCGCCATCCGGCACGCGCGAAGATTATCGCGGTGCTCTTAGAGTCATTAATGGCGATTCCTCATTCACTCAACTACTATTGAAGTTCGTTAAGTTATGACTCCAGGTAGCTTACAAGCAGCATCAGCTTGCGGGACGTGGCTATGATGGCCGTGTCTTCCGCGTAGGAGGCCAACTCGACGTGGTGCGAGGGTGGGGGCATGTCGTTGACATACAGACTGAAGAGGACAGACGAGATCAATCCACCCTGAGCTACCCCAGCCCGCATGCCTCGACGAGATGACGTGGCCGTCTGGAACTACGTTTCGAAAGTCCGATCCCTGAGGTAGGATAAAATTGTATGGACTATGTAAGACGGGAGGTTGAGGAGCGTTAGCTTGTAGAGGAGACCATCGATCCAGACGGTATCGAAGGCTTTGACCCCGTCGAAGAAAACTGCGCTGAAATTCCTGGTTAATCTTTCAACGAAGCGGGCCAGTTGCAAGGACGTGCTGTAGGAAAGCTGACTGTCCCATTGCGTAGTTTATGTAGGGAAAAGTGGGGGCGGTGATAATTTCTCAGTAGAGCGGTGCCAAACAATAGGTTTGATGCAAGTGTTTGGGAGTGTGTGGGGGTGTGGGAGTAGGTGCAGCTTGGAAGAAAGAAGTTCCGTGGCAGAAGAAATTCTAACGGGTGTTAAAAGACGAAATTATTTTAAATAAAACTATTAGGAATCGATCATTTCAAAAGCAATTTTAAAGCGCCATTCGCATAGACGGATAATAAGGTAAACTCTTGCTTCCTGTCCGGCACGATGCTAAAATCACCTCCATGCGAATGTCGGAGAAGAATTAACAACAGTCCGCATTCGAAGCTCAGAACCCCTATGTTTGGACCGAAAATTTCTGTGTGAATAAATTAGGTACCCTATACTAAATACATGAAGGTCGTGAAAAAGTATATCCCTGACATGCAGCTAATTTTCCTGATATAATACACCATTCTGAGCAACACATTTCTTGAAATAATTTCGCAGTTATTTTCTATTATTGAAAGCAGAATTTATCGTCTTACATAATGGATGCAAATTTTGCAATGTAGGTGCTATAAATAGAAATCGGCACCTGAATTTACGACTGTCGTTTCGGCGAGCTTGCATCCGTGATTTCATCGGTAATGTGCAAAACAGCGAATATGTGGGTGAGTATTTTAACGTGTAATGGGAAAAGCTATTAAGTGAAGAAGAGCAAGCGGGTGATGGAGTTGATACATTCGTCAGCGTGCAAGTAAGTGTTAGAAGGCGAGTGTGTGCAAAAGTAACTGGGAATGTCAAGCAAGTTAGAGTTTTAATATGATCTACATACAACGTAAATTACATAAGATAAATTAGTAGCAAGCATACCGTCTGCGTTATTTAAGGCACGCTGTCAGATATAAAAGTAATAGAAATGCGAACCTGAACTCTGACGTGTTATCGTTATTGTGGCTGCATATGCAGCCACAATAACGATAAATTCAAATAACGATGTGTAACCGAATTCAGCATTGTAACTTTAGCGAAGCACAGGCTGTAGCTCCCTGATGATGGTTAATGTAAACCGAAACATGTTGGAGCAACTGTTATAATTTTAAATGATTTTAATTGTTTAACAATTTTATAATAAATTGTGTGCATTAGTTGGACAAATAAAGGACTTAATACTATGAACATGAACGGTGCAACTACGAAGATTTTAACACATGTACTTATTAAATTCGATACTTTTGGAGTTTTACTTAAATTTGTAGACATGTTTCAATATTTCACTAAATTAAAAATAATTTTATATAAGGCACACTTTGCAGGAAAAAATCACGGAATTAAGTTACTGTATATTTGCAACTTAATAATATCACTTGTTTGAAATAATCCCCGCCTTCCATAATCCTGCTCCCTGTAGAGTGTCTAAATTTTACGTCTCTATTACCACAACAACGTTCAGAACGACAATACTGTCACTTTCAATTCGTGTCTCTGAACTCATGTCGAACCACAGCACCCAATGAAACAAAAGAGTCATATGAGAAATACATGACTGAACGTTTCTCACTACTGTACAGTTCGGCAAACAGAACACATAATCCCATTACACTGATTATGCAAACGCGATATACCTTCCTGCAAGTTGTCGTAAAGTTTCATTGCGTAATTTATAAAAGACAGGAAAATGTATCACATGAGAACGTTTATATTTATGTGACACCTGCTTCTGCTACTGTGCACTAACAGCAAAGTACTAAGTGATGGCTCAGGTGCACTTAAGAAGTTATAGCGGAGTGTAAACCGAAATTAAGCTACCAAAGTATGCACTACCTGGATTCAAATAGAAATTTTTAAAAAGTGTGTTCAAAACCGAAACTTTGAAAGACTACGACGTATAAAGTGTTAATGATTTAGAAGTGGAGCTACTGTTGAATTCATCCCTAGTTAAGTGTGCAGGAGCAGATACTCGGTGAGACGAAAGTCTTTTTCATATGAGTATCTTCTGTGGTGTAGATTTCGAAATCCTGGGTGTGTCAGAGTGTGAAGAGATAGGATTATTCGTTGATTATCAAGAAGACGAGATTTATAAGAACGAAGCTGTAGCCAGATAAAAGTATTATGTATTCATCTGCAAACAGTAACCGTGGAAGGACACAGAAATATCTGAGGTGATTTTTTTTTTCCAGTATAGATTCGAACAGCGCCATTTTGAACCTATAGTGTCCCAAAAAAATTAAATGTGTTTTTCTACGTCATGTTGCTTTTTAACAAAACCCACAAATAATTGACTTATTAGCTTACATTCCCTAGGGAGAGACTCCTCCATGGATTTGCCGTGCGCCTCTGCAAAACATTATATAGTTTAAAAGGCCAATGCTTGTACGGCAGAATTTACCGCAAATGTATGAAGACTTACGTGTCGCATTACAGAGAGACAAGTCCTGTGATTTCCACAGTTACGCCATGAGTTTTGTCAAGTGTACCGCGAGATTTGGAATGCAAGAATTATGGTATAAAATTAAGTTTACGGATTAAATATTAGATAAATTTAGTATTATATTTTTATTCACAGATGCTTACATGTTACTAACTCGTATTAGAACAAAGGCAGTAGCATTCGACGCAATTGGTGGTGTTACAAATATGGCTGCGAAGCCACCACAATCTCACTCCTTACTGGATTCCGCTGTTACAATTTGCCGAGGATGACAGTAAGTGCAAGATGGCGTCGCTCAATCCTTACATAGATTTTTCTGTGTGTAGTGTTCTTAACCATATTTATTCTGAATTTCTGTTTCTATGCAACAAATAATATTATTTAAAATATGTTAATTCTTATTATTATAAGCTGTAGTTCTGTCACTAAATTATTTTACCAACCACTGCACCTATATAAATTTATAAAATTTACACATTAAAATATTAAAACATTAAAAACGCTCCGACATGTTTCGGTCCTAGGACCATCATCAGGGAGCTATATCGTCCTTGCTAAAGTTCTATTAAAAGTCATATTAATTTCACTATTCCGGTTAGGTACTGTGGCACCATGCCCTGTTACGGATGTGCATACGCACATCCGTAACAGGGCACTCTTCGCAACACAACACAACACGGCATGCTGCCACAGTACCCTGCTGGAATAGTGAAATTAATATGACTTTTAATAGTAAATTTAGCGAGGACGATATAGCTCCCTGATGATGGTCCTAGGACCGAAACATGTCGGAGCGTTATTAATGTTTTAATATTTTAATGTGTAAATTTTATAAATTTATATATGTGCAGTGGTTGGTAAAATAATAGTGACTTGACAACATGCACAGTGTAACAACGAAAATACTGTAGTTCTGTATTATAATTCTGCTGCGCTGAAAAAGAACAAATATCCAAAATGTAACTAAACACCCGGAGGTTGAGAACCAAAGGTCTTAACCTAATACACACAACAAGCGAAACGATTTTGGCAAAAAAAAATTAAAATGCCGAACAGAAACGTACCCACAAACCAGTCTACACCAAAACCACACCTTTGCAACACCGAGTGCTGTTTTCATCGGATGAGTATATTGCGATATTTCCATGATGTTCTAAAAATTCCGAAAAATTCTGGTGACTGGGGAATAACCAATGACAACTTGTGTCAATTGTATACGTTGTTCCGACATTTAGCCCATAAGCATTGTGTGCTACTGACGCTAATATATTTAACGAAATATGCTGATAATTTGTACCCAAAGAATTATTTCGTTTATTGTCACTGGTCCCTGTTTCTATGAAGCAACACAAGCTAGGGTAATGTAGTTCCCTTTGAAAAATTTCTTTTTGCATTCCTTTGGTATGGTAAATTTTAAAGTTTTGTAACAACCACTAAGGAAGAAAATGTGGATATATTTTTTACATATTCATAATGTAGTACATATCAAGATGACCTATATATATATATTGTAGTTAGATTTCTGGCAAAATAAAGAGATTTTCCTGGAGTTAAAAATGTCCCAATGAGCCTCTCTTGCAGCGGAAACCGAGGAAGCCTTCAAACTTTCCGCCATGCTATGTCTTTCCTAAAATTATATGCATAATACTGATTTGTGTAATCACACACACAACGCAGGTTTTCCACTGTGTGTGCGAGTTGCACCCTAGTAGCTTTCAAATCATCGACCCACATTGTTGCAACGTGGTGGAAAGGATCATGCGAAAAAGACTGTTTAGAAATTACAGCAGCAGGTGTTGCAACCAGTAGGGTCAGTGTCAACGTTAACTTTTTTTCTGATGATTCATTCTAGACTCTCATTTTATAGTACACGATCGACAACCCTTATTGTCTTGTTGAATGTTTTTGTCGTATGTCGTGCTTCCAAGTTGCGCGCCTTGGTTTATATCCTACGTTAACCACCACTGGGGCAATATTATTTCAAGAATCTTTCACATATAGCACACAGCGTTTCAACGGGAAATTGCTGCGCTTGTGAACATAGGGACTGAAATGTAGAGCACAAACCTAGGGAAAAAAATTATTTCTTTGCATGTGCAAAATGAATCGCCAATGAATTCAAAATTACAACAAAACTACCGTATTTTAATAACTGAAATGACAGTTATATATACCAAGATATGAACCTAAAGTTCTTTTTAATAATATTAAACAAGCCGATCTATTATAGTTTGAAGTTTGATAGTAAATTTTCAGAGTGAAGATGTGGCTTTAGTTCAGCTACTATGTGGTGTTTCTTAGTTGTTAGACAAAGTGCCACTGAAGAGTTTAGGCCGAATACGTAATCACTTCGATGCGAGTTATTTCAAAATCACCTCATCGCATTGAACACCAACCATGATTTTTACAATAGGCCTAGTGAAACTTCATGATAGCACAACACTCTCCTAAATTTTGAGTTTCTCCAGAGTATCCGCAGTTTACCGGATTCATAATAAGAAATAGAATACATGCCATGCTTTTCGGTAGGATTTCATAATATTTAGGAATGGTCTAATTATTTCAAAAAATATATACAAAGAAACAAATAAAGAAGTGGAGAATAAAGATACACAGAAAGCCTAACAGTATTATTTATAATGAATACTGATTGTGTTAATACTTAACACACACAGTCACATACGTGTTACAATTTTAGTGTTAATATTATTCATTATTAAATTTTATTATTTGCCACTTCTTCAGAGACGGTAAACGTCTAAGTAATTTTATAAATGTCTAGGGGAGAGAAAGAAAATACAAAAACCTCAGAAAATGTGCATGGAAAATAGTGTTAGGTAAGGTTAGGTTAGGTAAGCAATTCACATAACCGTAAAGTAAAATAAAATGATTCAGATAATTTTACAAAGTAAATATTTTGGGAAATGCAATTACTTTTTACAAATTTTTTCTCCCAAGTTTCGAAATAGTATGGCTCCCTGTCTTAGTGGCAGCAGACGAAGAAAACTGTACGAATCACTCACCTGATACTTAGTTCCAAAAGCGTCAAAGGAATATACAAGAGGCCCAAACTTTGTCTTACTGGAAGTTCTATAGGCTTCAAATGTGTTTTCAAGAAGAAAGGGTCGGAGTATAAAGCCAATGTGTTATAATTACTTCAGCTTTGAGATTTGCCAAGACAAGCATCAGACAGAAAGCTCTGGTACTGCCTTTCGCAACACTCACAGAGAAATAATGGAGGTGTAAGTACAAAATCGCAAACAATGACTTAACAAAAGGTGACAGGAACAAGTAAGTCTACAGGTCTAGCCTCAGAGCACAGACGGCTTTGTCGGTATACTCAGACGACTAAGCGGTATAAATTTGGTCACGCAATTCCGTATAGTGACGAGGTTAAAAACGAGTGATCCTACACACTCCTTCGTCATATGCCTTACAGTCGTGCATAGTTAAAACATTCTTTACCATAATGGTATTCATCTGGTTCCCTAAGTAGAAGAAGCTTACAGGAAAAAACTGCAATTAACATTATTTCACTAGCAACACAACTGACTTTTCGTTAGTACGGACGGATGTGAATTATGAGTTTTTATACAACAGTACTGCTGTCGTGTATCAATGTTTTATTAAAAAATGCGAAAGATTTTGAGAGAATATCTTGTAAATAAATCATTTTTCAACAGCAATCAAATTGGCATATGCCAATTTGAAATCAACCATTAATAAGTAGCTGTCATTTAAGACCAAAATTTCTTTATAACATTTCATCATTTTAGATTTGTTTCTTAAAGAGTTTTGTACAGAAAAGTCGTGGCTACCGACGAGTCAACAGTAACGGAAAGTGTTATTTACCAGAAAGTTGTGACGTCCGTAAAACATCAAAAAATATCGGTGGCGTTAATAAAAGTACTCGCAAAGAGAGGAGCACGCGGTGGCGCATTCTGCTGAGGCACTGCAATACAAGCCGAAAGGTCGCGTGTTCGATTCCCGATGGTGTAACCGGAATTTTTCATTGACATAAACCTTACGACCGCACTATGGCCGTGAGGTACACTCAGACTCTCATAGATATAAGTACTAGGTCTTGCACTGTAACGACATGTGCACTGCACAGGTAGAGAGCGCAAGTACCCAGGTAAAGAGAATTATTCAGATACCTGAATAAGTGGATGTACTTGCCGGCCTTCAGAAATTCCGTTTCGCAATACAGTCCATGTTGCTGAACAAAAACATAGCACATAGGCCTAATTCAGTGTACTCTGTTTTGTGATTTGACGCCGTAGTTTATCAGAAGAATGTCAATGTTTAAGTTAAAACTCCTAACTCCATTTTCAGGGTCCTGCACATGTAGGAAACAGGTTATCTGAATCATTGGTGCACTAAAAATTCAAATCCCATAATATTCAGCCACGAGAAACTAGAATTTTAAGCACATATAAATTGTTGTTCACTTAAGGTTTGAATTGCTTTAATGGGGATAGGGAAAAATAGCCTGAACAGGTGAAGGAGTCGATTATTTTACCTATTTAAAAGAAGATGACAAAGAGATTGTAGTAATTATAGAGGCTTACCACTTTCGTCACTTCACACAAAATTTTACCCAAAATCTTGCTGTCAAGGTTAAATCCATACACAGAGCAAATCATTGAGGATTATCAGTGTGGATTTTAAAGCAACAGGTCAATTACTGGTTATAATTTATATTCTGCATTCGTGAAATACTTGAGAAAAAATGGGAGTACTACGAATCAGTGCATTAGCTATTAGCAGACTTCAAGAAAGCTTATGATTCAGTTGGGGCGGGGGGTCTTGTATAATTTTCTCATTGAGTTTGGTATAATCACGACTCTGGTAAAGCTAACAAAAATGTACCTGAATGAAACCTATACCAGAGTCCGGGTAGGCAAACATTTGTCCGATATATTTCCTATTAAGAATGTTTTGAAAGATGGAGATGCTTTAACGCCATTGCTTTTCAACTTTGCATCACAATATCCCATGAGAAGGGTTCGGATAAACCGGGATGGCTAGAAATGAAATGATACGCATCAGTTTCTAGTTTATGCTGACGATGTTATTATATTGGGCGGAAGACTATATCCTATAAAGAAACACACAGCGGCTTTAGCAGTTACTGGTAAGGGGTAAAGTAAAGTGCACCCTTGTACAGGCACCGAGGCTCTGTACAGGCCGTACGGCCCATAGGGGGCTAGTAAGAAGACTGGATTAGAAATAAATGCTAATAAACTAAGTACATAGTCACGTCTCGAGATCAGAATGTTGGAAGAAATCACAATATAAAGCTTGATAAAACACACTTTGAGGTGGAAGAATTCATTATTTGGGGATAACCCCAAAAATTCAAAATTCAATTCAGGAAAAAATTAAGTGCAGATTGAAGTCAGGGAATGCCTTATGTCCCTCCTTGAAGAACGTTTTGACTTCCAGTTTGCTATCCAAAAATATAAATGTTAAGACGTACAGAAATATGATATTGCCCGTTGTTTTGTATGGGTGTGAAACTAGGTCGCTCATTTTGATGGAGGAACATAGGCTAAGGGTGTTTGAGGATAGGGTGCTGAGGAGAATATTTGGGCCTCAGAGGGCCGAGGTAGCAGGGGAGTGGAGATAAACCACATAATGAGGAGCTTAATGAACTTAGAATCTCCTTAAAAAATATAGTATGTTGTGTCCAGTCGTTGCGTTCCCTAAAAATGCTTGTAAATGAGAACATAGCAGCGATATTTCATGCAAGTTATTTCCAAATTGGGTTAATGATAATCTGAAAAGAATCTGTGAGATTTAAAAGTAGACAGTAGCAGGTTCTTAGTTTGTCAGCTCGTCTGCTGTGTAATAAACAATACATTAAAAAAACACGTATAAAGTTTATTTTTTCAATTTTTTTTTAATTCGTCTACGATAATTTTGTGCGAAACTGAATACAAATACGACAGATTGCTGTAAGAAGAAATATCAGCTTCCTGGGGATTTGTAAACGGAGTGGGAGGAATAAATTGGAAATTAGCGGGAAAGAAATGAAAATCAATAAAAACAAGCTCTTTAATATAGACTGTTACTATGTATATGCATAATCATTAACATAAAGTGTTGACGAATTCTTATGTTTGGTAACTAATCACAAAAACCGAGATAGAAAGATGTTTGTATACACACTTCACCCAGAATAAACATAGCTATGAATTTGTACCAGGAACGGCTCTCACATAGTTTCGATATCACAACATTGTCGTTATGTATTCTAGAGTTTCAGTATTTCAACGGTCCCAGACAGGGCGAAGCATACCTAGAGCAGGGTGTTCCTTTGACGTGAAAGTCTACCAGAGGATGACACCCCGGTGCCGGAACATGTAGGAAATTAATATTTGTAATATTTGTCACAAATTGTATTATATTTAGTGCGTTTGTTGGTTGAAGTGTTAATTTAAAAAGTAACTTTTACGACGTTTATTTCTTACTTCCGAAACGTCGCTTTATAGTGCTGTGCTAAATCGTAAAAAAGCAATTATCCCGCAACTCAACGGTGGTTCGTCCGCCATGTATAAAACAAGGAGAGTTGGTACTATCCACATATTTCAATAACTAAACTGGTACAGTTCAGCGCAAACATCTGAATGGTAATGCAGAAAGGGTCTAAGCAACTGTACAACTTTAAATTGTACACGTTTCTCAGAATTTTCAAATTTACCTCTGACTATCTCGTTATTTTCCTCCCAACATTCAGGTTCCTTCCAGGAAATGAAACTTGACTAGTTTCGCTTCATTAGCGTATGGCTGTGTCCGACAATACAAACAATGCCGCACAACAATAAAAAATTCCACTATTACACAGGTGGAGATATTGTTTAATTAAGTTGTTTTGTTGTATGAAAGGGCGATATTACGTGACGCTGAAAGAGACATATCTCATTGATTGTATATAAAATGGAAAAATAATTTACGAAATGAAAGATATTAAAAGCAACATAAGCAGAACCCAGCTGATATCCTAGCCGACTGCCCTATATAGCGGGCGAAGCACGTTGCTCCAAGTTCATTACTTATACACGAGTATAAAAAATGACAGCAAAGTAGGGGATTATTTCCACCTTTATATTCATGATTCAGAAGACACTAATACTGATACTGCTGGTATTCATCATTACTACAGTTAAACATTAAAAGCCTAATTTTAACCACATACCACCTGCAGTGACATTGAGAAATTCTGCATTTTGCTGCATGCTGTAAGCTTCCAAGTTTTTTCTCACAATACATAAAATTATTTCTTTAAGCGTCCTTAACCGATGTCCCTGTTTAACAGGGATGGACATTTTTTGTGTGATTCACGAACTATAAGACAGCAAATCGGAAAGTAAAGTTTTTTATTTTTATTTCTCGCGTAAAAAAGTTAAACCTGGGAAAATTTTGTAGAAATTCTGAAACATTATGAAGACACACAGTATTCATTTTTCAGTATATCTCCACCTTTGGCGATAGTTTTCTTTCACATACCAATACGAGCATGCATTCGGTCCCGGTAGAAGTTGCTCTTCTACTGCAGGTACTGGCACTCGGCTTTTTGCAGTGTTTTATCATCTGCGCAATGCTGGGGGTAAAATGGGGCCAGAACCGACACAAAAGAACAAACCAACATTTTGACATATATCTCCAGATATGTGTGACTGTGACATGTCTCTCCAGACTTCTACCTACAAAGGACTTCTTTTTCTCAATTTGCTTATTGTAGGTGAAATTAGTACTGTAATTCTTTAGTTTTATTACTTCAGTACTTAACCGTAAAGTTTAATTTCTCTCTTATTTCACCACAGTGTTTCGGCTTGAGATATCTGTTGTGGCACGTTCTGTATCTTTGTTCCCAAGAGGTGACCTCTCTAACAAGTTCTAGCAAATAGGTTTTGTCCTTTGCCCCTTCACTCGAATTATATGCAAAGATTAGCAAGTGTCCGGCCAGACTGCCCGCTCGAAACAAACCTGTTTTGTTGTCCCAGACAGTCGGCAGTTGTTGGGGGAAAACAGGCCAGTCTGATGGGGTTCACTGCAACCACTGCCATCAACAATGAAGCTGTCAAATTTTACTTCCTTGTCCGGAGACTGTCCAGGCTGTTTTGTTTTGTCGGTTCTGGATCCAATGTATCCTTACCCTAATGGCGTTCTAGCAAGAGGTCTTTCAAAAGACCAGACATGTGAAAATCCAATGGTGGGATGGCAGGGCGTTAGGACAGGCGTGGAAAGTGTTTCTGTTCGAATTGTGCGAACGCCTGATTGCTGCGCAATTCTGCGAGTGTACTGACATTTTTATTGAGAGCATTCCGTGAGACGAAATCGATGAAGATGAGTGATCAGACTATGTGTTACGAAACAGCGGTCAGAGTTCACTGTTATTCCCACTAGGATAAACGTTCACAAGACCATAACTCTTCTCATCCCGTAAGACTGTAACCATGATTGTTCCTTCTTGCGTCGCAATCTTGAATTTTTTGCGAAGTCGTGTGGCGCCATTCCATCTTAAAAAGTTCGTATGCGCAAATATGACCTTTCTAAATGATAAATTCTCCGAGTATTGAAAATGTTAAATCTGCAATTGATACTGGTAACCACTTATTAAAAATCTGAGCACCTAATCTTAAATAAATCATCTTTTGTATGACTTTGTTCATGTATTCACATTTTTATACATACACATTGATGTGTAAACAGGAATGTACGTATATAGAAGGGTATATAGATGTGCATATGTGCACGCATACCTACATATGCACCAGAGGAATTTCACTTTACGCATATGATTCAACGTTTCTATTGATTAATGTGATCTCGTCCTGTAATTAAAAAATGGTCGTGTCCTGCGAACTTCCTGATTACTTTCACTACACTGCATAAAAACTTTACTGAGGTCCTTCTGTAGGTTCTGCGAGCACTTGCATGCGAATGGGAAAAAACTACTTACGTATTACGTATATCTGAACATTAAGTGAGTAAATGTCATCTAATTTCAAGCATAAATTTTCCAAGGTGACTGACTGAGACTTGGCGCCTTGTTTTCATTATGTAAAAGGGAAACGTGTGCTGAAGTAACGTTAAACTACACGACGTTTGCACGGTGAGAAATGATCACCAGCACACAGTGTTTTCTAGAGGTTAAAAAAAAAATAAGCAGGAGAGAAAGATCATCTTCATTTCAAATTCTTGGGTCATCAAGATGGAAACCGCACACCGGCTGCAATAAAACTACGAGAAAGCAAGAAAAAATAAAGTGATGGGGAGTAAGTAGGAAACGTTAAACTGTGCGTAGGTGAAACACTGCCTGCTGGAGCACAGATCAGTTCAGGGCGCAACTGAGCATAACATAAAGTAACAAGCGCGAAAGAATTACATTTCTACAACCACGAAAGTTTCTTGGTTGTATATACACCGGACAAAAAGTGTCACATTATGTATATACGTAAAATATGCAGATATAAATGTAATATTATGAATTTTTTAATCGAGAGAAAATTTTCAAACCACCAAAAGGGGAGCGGAAAAATATCCACAGATTTAAGGTTCCAGGAACTTTATTTAAGTAAGGTCACATTATCGTTTACGAAAGATACTTAAAAAGAAAAGGCCAAGAGCTATATCCTTCCGGAAAAATCATAAGCCAAAAATGTTAAATTGTCAGTGTGCAAGCAACGCGTCTTCCGGGGATAATTAGAAAGTATGGGTACCATTTAGAATATTTCAATGGTACATGGGACTGGCCAGCAGAGTATTTCCAGTTCGGATTAGGAAAGTACCAATGGGTTGAACATAAACATAACTAGTTTTCTGTTTATACTGAAGGCCAACTTTCACACATTTTCTTATAAAATACACGCATTTCAAGAATTTCGTCGCACAGCAGATTTAAAGTGGAAACTGATTAGCAAGTTTCTTCAATAATTGGCCATGTCGACGGGTTAACAGACAAATCAATCACGTCACTCATTTCGAGCTGCGCGTTGTATTGTTAAGCATAAAGGCGCTCTGAATAGTTCCATTAACAACCTTTACACTTTGAACTGATTACAATGTTGTGTAGCTTTCGTTTGACATTAATTTTTAAGCGCTTTTGCAAAATCGAAAAAAGATAGTATTATCTTCGTCATATCTGTCTCTCTGTCCTTCCGCTTGATAAAACTCGGCTCTCACCGGACGGATATTCACACAATTTGATATTTGGTTATTGCTCTGAAATACGTCAAAAACTCAAGTTTCATTAAAGTCTGACTATTATTTTACATAATGACCTATGTTATTTGTGATAATATCTCACCTAATTCTTCTTAGAATGAGAAATGTAACAGACAAAAACTGTAGAAAACAACCATGTTCAATAATGTTTTCCGAAAATCGTACCATTTAGGAGATAATTTTGCAAAATATAGTGTAGCCAGTCAGGTCACACGAACACGTCGCGTACGCTTTGCATGCTGGATAACTAAGGCAAAAGACGCACACCCAGAATATGTACTAATTACTGCCTTTCTATGGACACAATGATAATGCGAACTCGTTGCAATATTCTTTTGTACGCACATTGTCTTTTTGGATCATAATTTTATATTCATGTAAAAAGTGTACAACAGTTACGAATTCAGCTGAGCGATACCACGAAACGGTTGGCATTATTCTTGCTCTACAAGAGGAAAATATGGAGTCACATAATAAAATCTGCTGTTGAATTATGCAATTCTTCACACATGCAAACAAAACTGTCTCACCTACGGAGATCTCTTCTTTCTGCCGAAAGATATGACTGTACAGTGGTCAAATATGTAGGTGTTGCTGAAGAATTAAGTTACGGAAAGTTTCATTACGTTGTTCTAGGCTGTGATCTTCCTGTAACCCTGCCTCTTGTAGTAAGTTATGTCTAAAAGAGAAGAATGAGCGAAAAAGGCAAGAGGCGTGCAGCGGTTGGGCCGCGCCCTGGTAATTACAGGCCATTTGATCGCGTCTTGAGGAACTGCACGGTGTTCCGTAGAAGTATTCCGTGTGCTCTGCAGTGTGCTCGTAAAATATGGGAGAGCAGCAACGCACATATTCAAGGGCACATCCGTTTTCGTCCACGATTAATCGCCTACCCTTCATGATGCAAAAGGTCATATCCGTTTTCGTCCACGACCAGCAGGTATAATATCCTTTTCTTAAACGGGAATTTTAAGTTTTCGTTCCACGAGCAGCAGCAGGTTGGTCCACGGCTCGTAACACAAGAATGAGCATAATGCTGTTGCGTAACGCATTTGCTTCGGATGACAGAAGATTGTTTCAAATAAAGTTGGCCGAATATAATGAGAGATTCTTTATTAAAACAATATACTGAAATAATGTAACATTTTTTTATCAATCAGTGTAGCTTTAGTTTAACGAAATGTTTCAAAAAATTACAAAATGCTCTAAAATAATGTTATTTGGCGTGTTCGCAAAATTTCGTAAAGCGACTATTAGCTTCGTTACGTCGTCCGACTGTCTGTATTCCGTCTGTCTGTCCGCATGTAAAAGCTCGGCTACCAGTCAACGAATTTTCATTACATTTAACGTTTTAGCATTTTTCGAAAATTTGTCGACAGACTTCGAGTTTCATTAAAATTTGAAAAGAATAATGGGCACTTTACAGTAAGATCAATATACATTTATGATCATATCTCGTTCACTTCTTCATAGAATGAGAAATATATCAGACAAAATTCTTAGAGAATATCAAAACACAATTTTATAGTCAAAAATTTTTTCGAAAGTGGTGGCGTTTATGAGATAGTATGGTCAAATCTGGTAAGGCTGGGCAGGCCACAGACCACAATATTATACGGCTCATGTGCTTTGCGTGCTGGATTACTAAGGCAACATACACAGGCCCAAAAGGTGTAATAATTACTGCTTTTCCATTACAACATTGGTTGCACCGACGCGCCTCAATGTTATGTTACAAAACATTTCCTATCCTGTTTAACAAGCAACGTAGCCTTCTTTTATTGAAATTCTTAATTAAGTACAGTAACAAAAATCAGGCACTTAACTTTGTACTTTAACACAATTTGTCTACACCTATATAACATATACAAAGTTCCCTCTAATTTTTCTCACAGCTGCGTGGACCTGCTGCTGCTCTGAGAAGAAAATGGTTACAGGACATGACCACTGCGCAGAACTTTAAACGTTTCTTGTAACATGTATAATAGGAATATTTAAAATGAATATTGACAAACTGCATACGTTTGATTTCATTTATTAATTGAATGATACAATAAAATTCAGCACAACAAGGAAATCTCCAGCTTCCAGCAGCGTTTTCAAAAGAAATTTACAGGTGCTCGTCAACAATTCAAAGGGAGTGGGGCCATTTCACTTACGTGGTCGGACAATTAAGTTCGCGAACTTGCCACTGTGTGCTTGCCGTGGCAGCACTGGACAAAAGTCTTAGTAAGGTTTGATGACGTTGACATATCAGAGTTTCACATCTGTGTTGTTGATCTATGGCAGTCTCTTTCTGAGTGGCATCCATTACTGTCTGCGTGTGTTTTGGTGTGCCGCCGCGAGAATGTCGGAGCTTAAATTACAGCAGCGAACGAACATTAAATTTCTTGTTAAACTTGGAAAGAGTGGAAAAGAAATCAGACAGATGTTAGTGCACGTTTACGGGGATAATGCTCTTGAAAAAAACAGCAGTTTACAAGTGGGTGAAACTTTTTCTGAGGAAAGAGAAAGTGTCACTGACGAAGAGAGATCAGGACGGACAGCAACAAGCAGAACTGAAGAAAACATTGTAAATAGTCGTCAACTTTTGCGTGCAAATCGTCGGCTGACAGTCAGGAGCATAGCAGAGCAAGTGGACATCGACAGAGAAACATTTAGGAAAATCTTAACTGAAGATCTTGACATGAGGAAAGTGTGTGCAAAAATGATCCCAAAGGAACTCACCGAAGAACAAAAGCAAAGAAGAGTCACAATTTGCCAAGATCTTTTGGAGAGGCAAGATGGCATTTTGGGCCGTGACATCACAGGTGATGAAACATGGGTTACCAATACGACCCTGAAACGAAGCGGCGAAGTGCACAATGGAAAACTGCCAATTCCCCACGACCAAAAATATTCCGTCGGTTCAAATCAAGGGTCAAAAAATTTTGCTGACTTTTTTTTATATCAGAGGGATTGTTCATTATGAATTTGTACCAAATGGACAAACAGTCAGCCAAGTTTACTACTTGGAAGTACCGGAAAGGGTGCATGATGAAGATAATCGGAAACGACCCGAAATTTTCGCCAGCAATTCGTGGATCTTGCATCACGACAATGCTCCCGCTCACACGGCACTGTCTGTGAGGGAGTTTTAGCTACTAGATAAATAACTGTGTTGGAACACCCTGCCTATTCACAGGATCTACCCCCCAGTGAATTTTATCTGTTCCCGAAGATAAAGGAAATATTGAAAGGAAGTTATTTTGATGACATTGATGGCATCAGGAGTAATACAACGGCAGCTCTGAACGCCATTCCACAAAACTTTTCCAAAATTGTTTTGAAAGGGTGGAATAGGCTCTGGCATGGGTACATAACTTCCCAAGGGGAGTACTTTGAAGGCGACCACGATGGTATTCAGCAAAGAGGTATGTAGCACTTTTACCGCGATGAGTTCGCGAACTTTATTGTCCGACCACGTACTGTGCGGCCGCGCATCCTAGCAACTTAGAAGGAACATGGCGGACATATCATTCTTTTTTTATCTGTAAGTAACTTCGCAGCAAGTTCCAAACTAGAAAGGTCTTCGTCTGGCAATTACTTAGCAACGCGACTTCCTTCATTCGTCACTACACCATGAAAATTCACCCTTCGTAATTTTACGTAAATCATATTCGGACATTCTTTTAACCTCGTTATGAATAAACTGATTTCGGGATGTGAATGGTAAAAGTATATCGATAAGTTTGGGTGAAAAGTCTGTCTTTGTCAGGTGCAGACTGCTGCTGTTTTGATGCAGTTTATTGTCGTTTCGGAGTGTAAGTATTACAACTTCAAGACTAGTGGTGACGATGATGATAATGATGGTTATTATTATTATTATTATTATTATTATATGTACGTCAACCACCATGTACAAACTGAATGATCGTGCAGTGCTTCATAAACCAGCACGTCATATTCCCTGTGTGCAGGCCCACCTTTCCATCATCCTGACAAAATATTGCAGCTACTTAAACATTAGACGTACAGACAGCAGTGATCTCGTTGGCGTCCAGACCGGAACATGAATTGGTGACGTCAGAACACCGACGACACAGTGCACGAACATTTGACAAGCCAGCTGATCCTCTTACCTATCAGCATATCTTTATCAGAATAAGAAGAATGGCAGCTAGAAAACGTAAGCGCAGAATGTAAGAGCAGGAATCATAAACACGGTAATCGAACTTGATTGGCTAAAGGAAAAAGTAAATAATATGTTAATCGAAAGTGATTGGCTAAACATGTTGGTGGACAGGGGTGAAAACAAAGTCATACGTCATTCAAGCCGACCAAGTAAGATTTCGCACCCACATGCCTGGAAACCTTGGTACTGTTTTTTTTTTAATGACGAAAATGCCAACATGAATAATGGACGTAGACGAAAATGGATACAGGCTTCGGCTGGCTTGAGAGCTACCTGTTTTCCTCGTCGACGAAAAAGGATATGATTTTGAAGCCTACGACTGACTGTGAACGAAGACTGACATCCCCAAATTCAGTACTCTCATAGCAGGAAGAACACAGGCTCGGTTCAAGTTGGGCCTAGTGACTGAAAACATAATAAGGGCCACAAGTTGTTTGAAGTGACCTGTGTTGTATGTTTAAATTTGAGTTAGATAATAACTTCAAAATATATTCAATTTTAATGCTGTCTTTCACAGCTTGGTTCTTCAGAGGTTCAAACTTAGTATTCTTCATTACTTGTACTAACACTAGCTTTCCAGCCTGATATGTTCAAACGATGCTCAAAATAAACAACGATCGTTGCTCTAGACAGAATTAGTATATTGGCATTTACAACGGAAATGGAGCTTGTTTATTCTGAAGGAGGAACTGAATGATAAAATATAATTCGGATGAAATTCACGCCCAGATTTTTAATTTCATTCTCTGACTACTTTTCCATTCTCACTCTCCGTCATTCACAAACCTGCCACCATTCAAAGTTAAATAATGTAATGTGATGTCATTAACACTGCAGTGCAGTGCAGCTCTGGAGCAACCACATTCACAGCAATACACTGTGAGATAAAAATCACTGGTAGTATTGACAGATACTCCGTGCCAGGCGGTAATACAGTGCTGAAACAGACACAGCATTCTAGCACACACTCGCTGACCAAACACTGAAAACCACCAAAGACCTATGCAGGGTGCTGTATGTCCTAGACTGCCACAAATTCGGATCATACACGAAGAAGAGTATACACAATTTATATTCCAACTATGCAAACAGAAACAGATACAAAGTGTTATTACGGATTTTGCAGTGATATATTAGAACGACGCTAGATGATATACGTGCGTAACCTTCGCACTGGTGTAATCCGCAGCGTAACATTAGCAGTGTAAAAGAAATTGGTACTATTGTTGTTCCTAAGAAAGGTGAATGGAGTGCTAATAGAAAATTCAGAATGTGTTTGAGGCACAGACACGTTGAAGAAGTGGATTTGCAACACCACGTCCATTGCCGACAATAGCTTGTGTTCTATGCAGGTGCCCTGCGATGGGTGTCCCTCGCGTCCCACCAAATGTCTTAAAAACCGTTCCTTCACTATTAGTTCATGACGGAACTCGAAGATACGTGAAAATATATAATTCAAGTCTGTGAAAATGGATTTATTACTGAGAAGAAAACGAGGATTTTAAAGACCATTTTAAATATGTCGGTCTCTTTTATAGCAGATTTACAAGCTTGCTATTCTTGAAATTGTAATGTCAGATATTTCGAACAAACTAAAATTGTTGGAGGCGTAGAAGCATAATTACTTTTGACATAACATTTCTACATAACTTGCAACCGTAGTCTGCGAAAACCGCGTCGTTTTCAAGCACCAGGTAATGGGATTCTGGAGCTTTGAAATATTTCTCCACGTAATTCCTTTCTGGCTACAGTCATTTGTCTTTTAAACCTAAATGTAAGCTATGGAGACTTCCTAGCAATTCGATAGTCCATTTTCTATAGTTTACTTTCACCGTCGTTTTCTTCCTCTTTTGCTTTCTCTCTTTCAATGAAGGAGCTGACTGCTTCTTGGAAAGTCAGCCAACTTGAAAAAGTCTCTACTTTATACCCCGAGACTCAAAACACAATGCAAAATTAAAAACTGGTATCAGCTGTGTAGGCTTTACAATGGAAGATAAAATACTGTGCCAGAATGAAAATGAAACGTTAGAGGGAGTATCGAAATCTGAAATTAAAAGTCATAAAGCGTGAACAAGCAGACGACTGGGGTGACGACTCATCGAGGATCAGTTCGTTTGCTGGTACGGTGAACCTGTGAGCAAGTACAATAATTATAACTGGATGATGTGCATTTGCCTACGGAAAAATTATGAAAATACACGAAAGGCAGAAGGAGTTGCTTACGTATATAATAACTCACTACAGGGAATATTTCAGGGCTGACCGGACGTTGGCAGAATAGACTCCCAATAGTGACACAGAACTCATATCACCTGAGCCCAAAAGGGTTTCTGGTCCACCTAGCCTCATTCCAAACTGGGGGGACGGAATCTCTCACCACGAAGCTGAATCCGTTCCTCATTAGGAGCCGAGGTTCAGAATGCGCTGAAATATACATTCTAATGCCCCTTTCGTATTCATGGTGTGACGCACAATAAAGGACAAAGACCATTTCACCCGGGTATTTCGTCTTCATATAAAAACCAGAAGCGTTTTTCCATCCCTACGTTTGGACATTCCACAGAAAATTGTTACGTTTTAAGATCCAGTGTCAAAAATAGGCTACTTACCGTCTGCGCTAACATTAATATCTCTGGAGGATTCGTGACTTTAGGCTGCCTCCACAGTGTAAATGAGACCTGAGCTGTTTTTGGATTTTACGAAGCGAAGAATGGTAATTTCTTACCGACGTTCCGGGACAATCTATCGGTCCCACATTCTAGGGTCAAGAATTTCAAGAATAATGACAGTATCATTAATTAAAATAGATCTTCGAATTAGTGATCAGATTTCCCAACGAGTGTACTGTTAGCCGATCCACAATATGGGGCATTTGCAGGATGGGCTAAGAAGTATGGTCTGTATTGCCGCAGTATGTACAGAATTTTCATTTCAGCCTTTTAATTCATTTTAGTGAATACAGGAAACCATGCAGTATGGATTTCATTATGCATGTTTCACTTTCCGAAGGCTACGTTTGACATCTTCACAAGCAGATCCAGATGGCCAGCATATCGACGGCCATATGCAATAAACAATTCTGTGTGAAACATCGGCCGTCTACTCTCGGGCCTGCGATTGTAGGCTGCGATGCTGAAGGTGAAGGATAGTATCTCTGGTATGATGCTATCAGGCAAAGCAACATTTACCTTATCTGAAACGACAGGTAGTGGTCATGCTCGCGGTTCACGCCATCTACTTTTCGACGACATTTTGTCAGTTTCTTTACCCTCTAAATATTAATATATATATATATATATATATATATATATATATATATATATACTACCTAATATATGATATTATGAGTAGAGGAGTTTAGCGTCACGTTAATTCTTTGGGTTCTCAGATGCAATTACGTCTATCTTCGTGAGTAGTAAGTGAGATAAAAATTGTACTCTAGGCATTAATTTATTTTCTCTCCTTCTTTGTATTTGAAATACCTGGCCACTGCTGACTTAATGCGCGGCAAAAGGGAAATTAGTTTGCATCTATGTTGGAGACCGGTAGTCAGTTTAGTTGAGTAGGGACAGCGTTCTTAGATTGGGAACTTTCATTATTTTGGATTCTGTGTGTCCTCTTGTGGCATTTTGGAGCCTGGTGCAGCCGAAGAACAAATAGGATGCACATAGTTTGCACAATTTGGCGTGACGAGAAAATATTTGGAAGTCCAAGCAAGCAGACCTTTCAGTTTCTCATAGAGTGGCGCATTCGGCCACACTTTATAGTACGTAAACTAAAAATTATCACAGCGGGAGTTCTTAGGATAACTTTTTATTACCTAAAACAACAGAACTAAATCTGGGAAAACGGAGTTCTAACTTCAGAGAAAATATTAAATGTTTATTCAGTGTCCGGAATGCATGGATTTTACTGTGCTTGTTGATCATAATTACTTGATATTTTGTTGACAGTTCCACTGAAGGCTTTTATCAACCAACTGACTTTGTAGAGGCTAGTCACATTGACACATTGGTTAGGAAATTCGCGAAAGTTTGTGCACTTGATGATGAATTCTTCTTACTTTCCTCTTGGCGATTGGAAGGAATGCTAACTGTTTTATACACAAGCAGATTTTGAACGCAGCACTGGGAAATCGATTTCAATACGTTCTGTCAACAGCCAAGTTTACAGCACCATGGTACTAACGTGTAAACTAAGCTTAGTATTTCAGAAGAAGGAAGTACTAAATTTGTGTGCAAGGGTTGGATTTACAGTAACGGCAGCAACCAGCGAATTGACCTAAAACGCAGCAGAAACAAGGCGTGGTTCACAATTAGCCTGCGGATTCATTTGAAAGGAATAGTGAGGAATGCCAGTTGACGTTACATGTTTGGACAGAACTTTCAGTTGTACCCATCAGTACTTGGTTACCCAATTACTGCAGTTACTCGAAATGAACCACTGATATTTCATCATACTGTTCCAGCTTCCCCCAAGGAACGACAGGTCTTGCTCAGTACTCCGACAGAAGACATCTCTGAACTGATCAGATATCGGTTGGCGTGGACACTATGAAAAACCGGAGCTTGGATAATAATCTGAAAGTATATGAATTCGGTATCCAAAAGTCTACTCAGTATTATTCCTATCTGCATATTATAATCCCATCCTTCACAATTATCCTGTTTATAATGATTTCCTGCTAAGGAAAACCTTACTGGATTACAGAAATAATTCGAATCCTGCCAGACACCAAGAAATTACAAGATCCTAAACGATGTGAAATAATTCTTAGAGCAAATCCTTGGATGAACGCTAAGCAGAGAGTGAACGCCGAAATGTCATGTTCCAGTGAACTTCACACAGTCCGGAAATTGAGAAGAGGTAATTTGCTACTTACGGAGCTCAGTCCACAGAATGAAGGCTTCGTCAACAATGAATCATAAAGGAGAATATAAGAGGGTGCTGACAAGTCCTTAGCCCGACTAGGAAGGAAAAGCTACAGCGACCATAATAGGGATTTATTCAAGATACTCCTCACGAAACTCAAAATACTTCTTAACCCTTTGCTCTAACTTTTGCAAGCCATTCAAAAAAAATCAGAAATTTTGTCCGTCCAACCAGGTCTCCGCGACAGGAATGACCTTCGCGTCGGAAGAAATGTGGTGACCTTTCAAATTTTTTTCAATCCAGGGAACAGGTGGTAGTCCGACGGGGCCAGATCCGGAGAATAGGGTGGGTGATCAAGACACTGGAAGACCAGGTAGGCCAGTTTCTTCTGGGTTGCAAGTGCCGGGTGAGCCTGGGTATTGTCGTGGAAGAACAATACCACCTTGGTGATCTTCCCGCCGCATTTTTCCTTCAAAATGTCCTTCAATTTCACAATCAGAGATGAGTAATACTCCGCGCTGATAGTTTGGCCCTTTGGAAGATAATCAACGAGGAGAATGCCGTTTTGATCCCAAAAAATCGAGGCGAGAAATTTTACAGCGGATTTTTGCACTCGGAATTATTTGGGGCGGGATGAGCCGCTCTTCCGCCACACCATTGATCGTTGCTGTGTCTCCGAGTCATAGTGATATAACCAGGTTTAGTCTATGGTCACCAATCGCAACAGGAAATCATCGGGATTGCGCCGAAAAAATTCCAAAGTTGCTCAGACGACCGGCACCGTCGACGTTTTTGATCGGCCTTCAGTCATTTCGGGACCCACTACATGGAGAGCTTCCGCATGTAAAATTCTTCACGAATGATGGACCCCACCCCCTCACGTGAGATTCCCAGTTGCTCAGTTATTGATTTAGCCGATATCCGGCGATCTTCCAAGATTAGCTAGTAAATTTGATCAATAATCTCCGGGTTGGTCACTGTTTTTGGGTCGTCCAGGACGAGGCGTATCACAGGTGGAAAAATCACCACGTTTAAACTGGATCACCCAGTTTTCGACGGTGGCATAAGATGGTGCATGTTCCCCTAATGTTTCTGTCAGAATGGCGTGAATTTCCTTTGCCGCCTTGCCTTGCAGGAAAAAAACTTGATGACAGCTTGCGTCTTCATGTTGTTGAAATCGCGCGCGTCGTCTGGCGTGCTCCCATTCAGCCTCTGTAACAAGAAACGACCTGCAATTCGGCACATGAACAGAACCCTCTTTCCAACGACACTATCGATTCCATCCTAGGATATTGGGAAGTAAGTCGGCCTAAGGACTTATCAGCAACCCATCGCATGTCCAAAGGCGACATACAAAGTCCGCTGGACGTAGACCGCGTGCAAACTCATCGACCCACTTCCTGAAACGTCGATGGTGGGAGACGACACGGTGTGACGGAACGAACTCTTAATTCCCCACAACCAGTGGATGAAGACGAACTAACACATTGAATACAGTGATGTGCTTGGAATAAGCACAGGTAAACAATAAAGTGTTTTTATTTGGAGAATTTTCAAATTAAGTGGTCACTATGCTCTGCATAATTAACACGTAATAACTTCGCCCGTTATGCTATTGCAACGGTAGCGTTCAGCGTAAGCGAACGGACGACGCAGTCAAGAGACAAACAGAAATGCAGTATTAAAGTAGCGATAAAAAGGAGTAAACCTTCAACACTGACCCACTGGTATGGATGGAAAAAATTCCACCCTTTGTCCTCACAGCATTGTTTGTAATTGGATTATTTATATGCCTCTGTAATTATGTGTACATTGTTGTTTGAATTATTTGTTTTGTTTTATTGTTTTTTTTTCAGATTTTTTATTTTGTTCGGTTTTTGTATATTGGGGTCCCATGTGACTAAAATGTTTGACTTCGTTCTGTTTACTGGCTGATGGGTAAAGTAGTGATAATGCGGGACGCAACATAGTTTACGCGAAGGGAGATGTAGTGTAGATATTTCATTATTTTCTCGCATTCTTTGTATTTGAGATGCCCAGTAACTGTCGAGGTAGTGCACAGCAACAGGGAAATTTGTCTGCTTCTATATTACTGACCGGAAGTCGATTTAGCTGAGTAGGAACAGAGTTCTTAAAATGGGAACATTCTGTTGGCGGCCATGGGTGGTAATGTTTGCGGAAACTTGGTAACGCAGAGACAAGGTAGCATCAAGGGATGACAACGCAAAAGAAATATGTTCTGCGTGATAACGTTCATTCTACACCATAAAGTGAGCTGAAGTAAAATTTGGAAAGCATGAGAGTGTTAAGAAAGCTCCGGATGGGGAGAAAGAATTAAGTACACATTCCCCATGCGCGCCCAGTGAACACAAGTGACTAAGCCTCCAGTGAATTCGGAAGATTATATTGTGCCTTTAATTTTGAAAAAAGTTTTATGTACCTCGACAGAATAAAGCACAGCAATTATTAGAAAGGTACCTGAGGGGAATATGGCCACCTCAGGGAAAACTGAATTTTTCACCTTGAAATCGCAGGAAGAGTCAGGACGTAGCATTGTTGTTGCTTAGACAGATCATTTGTTTGCGTAAACAAAAAAGATCATTGATGAAATCCCATTGGTTATGAAGATATAAGAGTTTTCCTGAAAGTTTGCAACTGGCCACATTATCAGCACCCATGAGGGCAATATGGTCAAGGAGTGCTGGTAAAGTTTCCAGTCAATATTTCTTCAAGCCATGTACACAACTGATGTTGTGTGTGAAGGCACAAACTACATAGTTTTTAATCGACATTATAAAAACACTCTTTTGTTCATTACTCTAAGTTCTTCCACTCTTATCTTCAGTTTTGCATAGTAGTCATTAACAATTAAGCGGTTCATTTTCTGGGCTCTTCCAAGATTAAGATTTTGTGCTTTGCGATATTCAATCATGGGATTACGACGCAAAAAACCATCTATCGAAGAACGACTAGCCATTCATTTTTCCTTCACAAATGGATACGGAATATTGTTTTTCTCACAATATTTTAACATACCCATTCCCAGTATCTTTAAAGTTTGGTGTACCCAGTTTGAGTTAGCCTAATAATTCTTTCGCATAACTCTTTCTCCTGCTGTGATAAAAGAACAGTTTTCCTCCGCAGTTTAGATTTACACTGCTCATTTTCAGTCAAATATGACACTTCCCAGTCTTCCCGTCGTGCTACATATACCATCTGACGTCACACATATCACACCATTTCGCAAAGGCCATTTGGTCATATTACCCTCGTTGGCTATATTCCCTTATTTGTGAAGTGAGTGTACAAGCAGGGCTAGTTGCCGTGTGAAATCCTAGATCAGCACATTCCAGATTCACTCAGTGTCGACTGTTATCCACCTGCGTAGTACATACCTAACAGAGTGAAACCAGAGCGGTCGTCCCCAAAATTTTAAACTGGCTCTGTACCGCTCGGGACCCCTTAACTCAAATCGCAGCGGAGCAAACCCTAGTTAACTAGAGGTGCGGTAAAAACTAGTAAAAAATCACAACATTTTTCACACACACAAAATCCTATCGTTACAGGATGGTGCACTGCTACATGGAACCTCTGTGTATACCATCCATTCAGCAATAGCATAACTGTAGCAACGTCATCTTTTATGCATTTTAAACTATGATTATATGATTGTCATTTTGTATCTTGGAACGGTACCGTCACTTCAATAATTGTATCACCTTTTAAATTGTTTCCTTTGTATCATTTCGCTGAAGATGGACACATGGGTGGCCGAAACATGTAGGAATTTGTTGTATATAAAAATTATTTCACTAGTGTAAATTTTATTGGTAATAATATTATATTTTATGTATTCAATAAATGCAGCACGAACTATGAATCATTTAAAGTTAAGATGAAAATCTTTTCAACTTTGACACAGTTTTATCGTCGTAATTTCTGTAAGTTCAACAAGCGTTTTACTGGCGTAACGTGGGTCTCTGTTGCATGGCTAGAACACTTCACCTTCAAGATATGTGTTTGCGCGAGTGAAACACAATTTTGTATCTCTTTAGTTTCCTGCAAATGAAGATCTCTTGAGCACGTTCACTTACTTTATGTTAGTGCCTGTTAAACTATAAGTCAATGAAAATGCCCTACTGTACACCGTTTGTGTTACACGTAAAAATAAATGTGTTTTAAGTAACGTAGCCGAAAAACGTGGTCCAACTTCTTGAAGTGGCTGCAGGAAAAGTTGACTTGACAACCTCAAATATAGCCTATTCAGAATGCCTATTTCACGTCCGATGTGTTCACCTAATGCAGACAACTACTCTACAGTGACAATGAATTTCAACTTTCTGGGGACCATTACCCCAACATAGAAGCAGTACCATATTCGATCCCTAATTTCGTCACTAACCAAGTAGCATAGGTATAAAATGTGTAACTACTGCGGCGCATTTGCTGTTAACTTATGTAGCGTAGAGTTTGCTGTTCTAGTCTGCTGTCTCATAAAGACACCCTACGGAGTAGTGTGTTTGGGCAAGGACTGTCTCTCCTCATTGAAGCTCTATACCCTGGAACAAATATTCTTTTGGCAACAATGGATAGTTCTCTCTCACAATATGGTTTTATTTTCCCACTTGATCACCGTTAACCATCAGAATCCGTGTCTTTACTCAGACTTCTACATTCCAGAATTATTCAAGTAAATAAAGGGTAGGGTGTTAGCTTCATGCGGTTTTACTTTATCTGAAGAGATCTCATAGCCTTTGCTAAGAAGTTGTCTGGGAACACGACAACTCATTACTTCTCAAATTTGTTCCCTGCACTTAAAGATTGATCACGCCAATTACAGTCTAGTTTAATAATACAGAAATTTAGTGTATACAAGTTCCAAAGTATGCAAGCAAAATAAACAAAGGGACAATAAAGCTTACAGCATAAAATGCACCAAATGCCAAGTGTTCTCTGGAGCTAACATGGTTGGGCTAACTTTCTGTCTAGAAACTCAACATAATTGGAATTTTGGAAACAATTTCTATTTCAAATAAACAAACAGAAGTTGCCCTCAACTTACGTCTTATCATGGATTATCTCGTTTAATCACATTCAACATACATTACCTGTTGCAAACTGAGGAAACAAAATGGTGTCAGCTTTATTATAAAAATCAGATGTTCATCATACTGTAGAGTGACCTATAAACGAATAAAAATGTAGCCGTGGTCGTATTTCATTTTGTGGAGATAGTATTCAGACACGGATAAAAGGTAGCAAACAATATCGCTCATGTAACATTGTACAGCAGCAAATAGATTATCTGTGCCCAAATAAAGAAGCCTACCGTAACCAATAAGAAGGAAAATAAAATAAACAAAGCTTATCACCGATGAGTCGTCCAATACAGTAATTTAAGTTCATTATACTTCGGGAAATGTGTGCAAGGAATTACAATTACCTTCTCATTCCTTCTTGGTATGGCCCAAAATATTTCATAGCTACCATATGGTTCGCGTATAATGAGAAACATGCTGGCACTTTAGTGAAATATCCTCGTCAGCAGAGGTCAAAACACAGACCAGAAAATACTACCATCATTAAGTCGCTAGAGTGGCAACAGATGACAATAAGCATTGGATTATTCCAATGATATCACACATGTTAAGTTTATATAATAAAATAAAAATTGACTGTTAAGCGTCTGATACGAGGGGTTGGTTTACATTTGCAAAAATCTTCCGTTTAACTGTCACAAGAGCGAACTGAAAAAAAATAAAATAAACGCTTGTATGGGGTAACAAGAAAAACGCACATAAGGCAGTCAAGTAAACAATGCCAACAAACTTTCATATTCGTAACTACGACTTTGTTCCTTAAATTTATATTGAACACATTATTCTTTGAATAGGACAAAACTTCGTATAATTCTTTTAATTAACCTTCCTTCCTTCCTTCCTTCCTTCCTTCCTTCCTATATCTTGCCATAACATTAAATACCCCGTCAGAAACACTTCGTACATATATCGCTACTACAAGTTTAAAGATGACGGTTTCTTGCTTTATAGAGCAGGTATGTTAAAATTCGCCTTACAACTGACGGTCGGTCGGTCAGTCAGTCACTCTTACTCATTTTCGGCTATATTCTCCGGTCGGCAAGTTGGTGTATGAACAAGGCTTCCTATTTCAATCCGATACCAACTGGTTAGGACCGTCTTAACCCAAAGTGGTTAGGAATACGGAAACAAAAGAAAACCATTCCACCGAAAAAGATCTTTGTCATCTTATTGTGTTTACTGTGGTTAGAAGACTGTGTGTATGGACGGGCTGTTCCATCTCGCTTCGTCTTGTTGACACACACAACCCCTAGAATTGGACATAGTTGGATTCGGTTTGGCAAAGTTAACTCCTCAAAGAAGGAGAGAGAGAGGGGGGGGGGCCGGGAGTTCTAACACTGAAAGACATCTCGTCTCACTGACTCAATAAGATATCTGTGCCCGGAGGGGAAATGGTGAGGTTCGAGCAGAGAAATTGGGATTTAAAGAAGGAAGACAGACTTAAAGACAGACGTGATATTATAAAGAGAATACTAACTACAGCCACACGAAACACACCAATACAGAACTAATTTTAATTGCTTGCGAATGGCTTTCAAATGTAATGTCTTTCAAGCTATCTTTTAGAGAAGAAGGCAGAAAGGAAATCAACATTATTCTGCAAGGAGAGCGCATACTTTTAATTAAAGAACAGCGTTCAACTTTAAGCCATGACTATTTATTCCTCTTTAAATACATCATTTCTGTTATATTTTGAACTTGTTTAAAGCTCTTATAGCATGTAGCGAGGACGTAAGATCAAGAAATAGAGAGCATCCGCATCAATATGGTTCCCAAATCAGAGACCAGCTCGTCCAGATTTCATAGCTCGTTTCCGGTAGGCGAATCGATGTGCTTTGCCTTACAATATCACCTAATAAAGGTTTATTCACGCATACAGACGATGCAAGAAAGAGAAATAAATTGCTGTCCGTGAGTACGAAGTGAAGAGTAACACAGGAGATGTTTGTTACTACAATTTCTATAAGAAAGAAACCACATAAAAATTTCACCAAATGTAGAAGTTGGTTTCAAAATACTTCATTTCCTTCGAAATCAACAATGCATAGACTGCATAACAACGTTTGGAATAGATAACGTGTTACAGGAAAGCGACAGCAAACGGAACATGCTGTTTGAGAAGGAACGTGAGGGAAAATTGAATTGTGCTCAGAATATATAACAAAGAAGATTTTTGTGGGAGATTACGGTTTCTTATCTCGGGTTGTGAAGCAGTGTGTAATGATAAAGTCTATCCATCGCTAATGTATTTTAAAGACAATAGAGTTTTGTTTATTTCAGCCACGTAAATATTCAGTATAAGAACCGCTGGTCGGGAGACTGTCCAAGACTAAAACATGAACTGCCCTTACTTAACATTAAATTTGAATTACTGTGTGTTGTTCGTAAGACAAAAATAATCCGACTCATCCTCTTTTAGAAAACAATAAATTCAGTAACACAGCTGAAAAAAATTCTAACCACATATTGGAAACTTATTTAATCAGAGGAATTAATGCGATTTCCTCTAGCAAGAGGTTGCAACGATATATAGAATAAGGCTATAAGAAGAAATTATCATCATCATCATCATCATCATGTTCCTGAAAGGTTAGGCATGTTTCCTGTTCCTTGATCCTCAAGATGAAGTTGGTCCCTCCATTTCTTCCTCGGTCGTCCTATGTTCCTTCGTCCATTTGGTTTATATTGTAGTGCTTGTTTTGGTAGTCTGTTTGTATCCATCCTCTGTACGTGTTGTAGCCACTTTTTCTGGTACTGTTTTATTTCCTTTACTATGTTCTGTGCTCCCGTTTTTTGTCTAATACGTAAGAAACGTTAATTTTCTCATGAAATTATTTCCTTCAGTAACACAGGAACATCTGTGGAAATATGAAACACATAAATACACAAGGAATACACCTGAAGAAAGGGTGTATTCCAGGAAGGAGAGAAAACTTCCAAGATGGGAGATTAGTCACGAATTTCCTGTATTTTGAGTGAATTATACGATAAACACATAGTCACACACAGTCACGTCAGCTTAAACGGCCCTAGACCCGTAAATTTGTAAAGCTGTAAAACATCGTCGACTGTATTAACTGTATTATATATGAACCAGCACAATAAACCACAAAAAAACATAGTGTGGTTACCCATGGTATTTACATCACGAAATATTCTCTTGGTTGGTGAATTACTACGTGAAACCTTTGTGCATAAAATTCAAGCAAATGTTCATTTATCTTATTATGCAATTAATAAATTAATATATCTCTCACCAGTAACAACTTATTTTATGTATTTTAAACTATGGTTTTTTATGCCTGCCATTGTGTGCATGTGCATTTGTTCTAATGTTATGTAACTTCAATTTCTAATCATTAATATATCCATCCTTTGCATTTTGACCCCCTGAAGATGGCCACATGTTTGGCCGAAACTTACAGGAAATCATTGAGCATATAAACTAATTTCAATATACGTGAATACATTTGTTGGTACTACTATTGTGTATACAGCAGCATTGCTGTTGATAGGGACGTGTTGAAAGGAAGAAGATCTCGACTTTACTAGTACCGTACAGTTGGCAAATTCCCCGAATATTAATATTAAATTCACTCTAACTTCTTCTACATCCAAATATTCTCAGTCACTCTCATTTCTTCTTGTTCTTCTTGCCACCATGATTATCACCATCTTTCTCACCGTCGTCATTACCGTTGTCCCCATGACTGACACTGGCTACCCCCTATCGTTTGGTCGCGCTATGTATCTCGCAAACTGTTAATCATAGCGCAATATTATTTGGAGGCGTTGATTCCTTTTAAGGTGCAAGAATGAAAAAGTTACAGGCAGGAAGTGTTTCTTAACTTAGGCACAGGCACGCAAATAATTTCATTTAGAGCATTGGTATTCAACCCGCGGCCCGCCATGTTTTACCGAGCGGTCCGCGGCCACATTTGCGAATTCTTTACGTATTATAAAAATTAAGCAATAATTGAGACAGTAGGTTATACCACCTATTGTTATTTTTCTACCTGTGATCCGCGAACAAACTCACAATAACGGGTGTGACCTTTTCCCATGAAAAGTTTGGAGAATTTGCTTGAGGAGGCACAAATAAAAAAAAAATAGAAACATGATACCCAAAAAACTGATTTGGAGCTTCATGCTGGAGTTTAGACAGAATGAGGCACAGGATGTTGAGAAAACGTACTTGATACATCAATCTCAACCTTTGCATAAAGTGCTCAAACAAAAGCGTAGACTGTCCAATCATCCAACTTCGAACAACATCAGGTGGAAATTCCCTTCGCCTGGAGAAAACCCTCACATCATAATTCACAGACTAATTAAATACAGAGTGTCCAGAATCGTAATAGCGAGCATAAAACTTCAACCTGTGCAGTGCCTCAAAATCTTTCATAGGCGTTATATGTCCGTTGCGATAATAATTACCGTTCGTGGAATACCGCCTTCTGTTCAGGCCCTCACATATTCCTGGAATATGAAGAGTACTCCATTATTATAAGGCTTCCACGAACAAGGTTTCCTGTGAAGCACAAGTCTTTACTCCACACGCTTTAATTGGGACCGCTTCACATCTAGTGGACTACCTCAATCTCCGCCTTTTAGACTCCACTTTTTTAAATCAGAAACGCACCGGAATCATTATCTGAAAGTATTAGCTTGGAATATTAGTTATTGCTTTGAATATTTCTGATTGGAGAATTCCACAACTTTTCTCAGCCCGTTTAGCAAGACTTTAGGATATGCTTTGAAAATAATTAGTCATATTTCATTCATCTACATTAATCTCACGTCAGATTCAACAATACCCGTACCTGATGCAACATAGCTAACTAATTCACTTACGAATATGTAAGAAATGTTATTTAAATTCGAGAATCGCAGAGAGGAAGCTGTGGTTACAAAGATTCTTATTACTCACTTTCTTTCATTATATGAGCCTGTTAAACTGCATTATTGATTTTTCCGGAGAACAGTTCTTATATATATATATATATATATATATATTCAACCAAGGCTTATATATATGGTTGAATTTTGGGTACAAATAAAGGAACAGCGCTTTCTGCTTACAAAAGATTTCCGCGACTGACAACCTCAAGTGGTATCACAAATAGAGCTGCCAGGTAGGCAGTCGGGCAGGGGATAAGTGTGGCTGCGAAGTGACGTTTAGAGTGAAGGATTTGTAATATTTCACTCTACTGAATCGTCCCCAGGACTTCATTACCATGGGTAATAGGCTGATACCAAGCAACTTACTTACTTAGTTACTTACTTACTTACTTACATACTCACTCCTTGGAGCAGAGTCCTTCTTGAGAAGCTAACTGGTTTGCAGCTAGTCAAGAAATTCCCCGCTTTTTATGGAACCCGAAGATTCATTACCGCATTCACAAGTGCCAGCCACCTGTCCCTATCCTGATCCAGCTCGATCCAGTCCATAACACCACAACCCACTTCCTGAAGATCTATCTTAATATTATCCTCCCATCTGCGCCTGGGTCTTTTCAGTGACCTCTTTCCTCAGGTTTTCCCACCAAAACCCTGTACACGCCTCTCCCCTCCTTCATATGCGCCACGTGTCCCACCCTTCTCATTCTTCTTGATTTTATCACTCGCACAATATTAGGTGAGAAGTACAGAAATATCCTGCTCTTGTACATACGAAAGGGTTTGAAAGGTTTATTGTCGTGTCACATATAACAATAATGCAGGATAATTACGGATTACATTTCAGAAAAGTTTATAAAATTTAAAACAATAGGTACGCTTATTTAAAAACTACATTACAGAATTTTGTGTCAACACAGACCGCTTCATGTACTGTGAAGACCATCTACAGTCATAAGACCAGAGAGGGAGAAACAGATGTACCTAGAGAGACGAAAACACGTTAAATGATCCGAGCGGCATATGCAGGTGTTTTACCATAGAATGTACAGTTTATTTGCCTTGCAATATGTGTTTGAGAACTGGACATCACAGAGGTAACGCTGGTACGTATCGTACTTCCTTGATCTTCAAACCAAACCCTGTTACTTGTTTGCTTGTCATTTCATATTAGCTTATAATCCTTATGCTCTGGTAACTGTCGGCAGTTTTACGCATAAACGATACTGAAGGCTATAGAGCAGAGTCAACATGGGTTTGTTTGAAGATTTGCTAAAGTGTCTGGTGGATTTATGTAAGCTATACGAGCAGAAACAGTCAATACGAGTAGAGAAAGGATTGCACAATGTTGCCCATTCTGCGTATTATTTACACAATAGTGCTGAGCAGTAATATTTCATGGTTAAGGATTTGCGTGTATTTTAAATGTAAAAGAAAACTATTTGCTTAATTTAATTACTTAATTGCAGATGATGGACACTTGTAACGATGGCAACCATACGTTACCGAAACATGTAGAGTGCAGTTATTTGTAAAGACAATACATGCAATATCGTATTTTAATAACACTACATTTTTCCTCGTTTTTAGATATCCAATCTGGGGAGTGATTCTGCAGTCGTCTGTGCCGAGCAGGTTGTTGCAGCTGTGTGTTCTAGATTTTTATTCGATATGTACCCCTTTCGAATCTCGGCCGCATTACTGGTTATCCAGCCTGAAAATTGCCACGATTTTTTTCTGTACCTCCTTATAAAATGCTGTTTACACATGTCATCTTATTTAAATTTCCAAATTTTCGGTTTTTTAATAGTATGTTGATTCGGATCTTATATTTTTTTATACCTGAACATCAGATTATGAGATTTGAAGTAGGCACGGCAATGAACATAAAAATTACGGTATTCTTAACTATGGCAGTGTCAACATTGGCAAATACAAGCATTTCGGGTAAAGCTATTCCGCAACTTTCAGAGTAGCCCTTATAATCTGAAGATGAGAGCATAACGTTTCTTCTAGGCTTAAATTCCTACGCACCAAATTACACTGCGCCACGTTCAAGAATACCGCAATTCTTCAACTCAATTTTATTCAGACTTTTAAGTCTTCTCAAAAGTGCTTCCAGATAGGTGAAACGAGTTCTTAAAAAAGGGAGTATGCAATTTTGTCGTACATGTCGAGAACTCCCAACGCATTTTCATTTTGTAAACCTTAAGACCTTTCTAATCTCTCAGGTTTTCAAACTTAAGTTTCTTGTCCGTCTGTACGTTGTGGAATGGCCCTTGAAGAAACAGTTCTACAGGACTCTGTTAAGTGCAAGCATAAGTTTGTGCAATAATGTCGAACGCGAATACAACAAGGACCATTTCCATGCTACTGATAGTAGAGTTAGCTAATCGTCTCATATGTTTATTGTAAATAATCTATTAATCAGAAAAACAGAGTCGTAAATAATTTAGTGTTAAAATCATTGCTTTTACATACACATCTGTATCGACATTCGCCAAAATGTTAGTAATAAAAATAACCGAAAACAAATAAAAATCGCCAGGCAATGTGATATCGACGGCTCTCAGACAGTTTCGACATTACTAACCAGATAGTTCCGTGGAGGGCAGTTTTTTAATCGGAAAATAATTGCCTTATTAAAAATGCATGAGTTTTATGGAATGTGGATTTTTTTTATCGAAGCCTCCATTCTAAGCGAGCTGAATCCAGTCCATAACTTTCCTTCATATTTATTTAAGGCGGGATCCACATATTTTCCAAAAATCCGGCAGCTACCTCAGAATTCTAAGGGCCTGTAAGGAGCTAGCATGCTACTTCCATGCTGAGGGACCGGAAGTATTAATCGCCACCATGCAAAGATTAGCTGCTCAGGTTACCTCGCAACCAGGATATGTGCACCCCTGTTTTAAAGTCTCTATTAATTGTATCTTTCCATTTATATATTACAAAATTTACCGCTATCAGCATGATTTTACGTATTTGTATTCTTTCCCATATGTGCAAAATATGGCGCCCATCTGGCCAAAAATATCCTACAACAAACCTCGATTTTATACAGTGTACAGTCTCCTATAATATTATTTCCTTCGTCTTAGGATATAAATTATATTAAGACTGTAAGATTAAGATACTGCGTAACTACAAATCACGCAACTTAAGAAAAATATCTTACAGAGAGGCAAAAATAATGAATTACCATACGGCAACAACTATAAAATTTTCACTTGCCAATACCAAAGCCTGAAACGATAAGCTGTTGTTAGCAACATGGGTATTTTGGATTCAGTTTCTGAATATCAAAGAAACGTGATGAAAGTGCTTCAGTGTACCTCTTAGAGGTATTAATTGTTCACGTTATATTACTAGAGACTTAATATTTAGTCACTGGATTTGCAGTGCTTACTTCAGCATAGAAAGTGACATTGAATTAAGGTAGGACGCAAGATAAAAGGAGCAAGCAAGATGAGGGAATGGCTAGCAGTAAAATATAACGGACGCACGTTGTAATATATGTGTAGCCAAAAGATAGATTCTCCAGAGAAAATTGGAATTGTTTAACTGTTGACCCAATACGTTTTACAGCCTAATTCGGGTAGAAGAAGAGGATACAATGGGGAATAGAATGTTAAAAGAGGAGAAGAATAAACTAAGGTTTTCGTTAGGTGGACGGCCCCTCTCTGCCGTATACAAGAAAATCTTCATCCTAATACGGCTACTCTGAGCGAGAGTTTTCGCACAAACATGACGCTGCACTTGTATGATATCTCAAATTATGCCATGACCCTTTCTTTAATTATTCTTTTGAATTAATTATTCACTTATCACTGTAACATCGACCCAAAAAATATATAATGGAAGGCGCCGTTAAATAGTCATAAATCAAGAAAAGCGTTGTCGCAGTTGTAATATTAGGTTTAATCCATTTTAACTATAGCACTTTTGTGTAATGGAACGTAAGAAAATAAGAGACGAGGCGCGGAATATTGCAGTTTGTGTATATGAACACTTTGTAATGAGTCGTTAATACTTTAAATGGCCAAAATAATCTAAATAAGCTTAAAAATGTTATCCCTACCTCCATTTACCCACAACCAGTGTATGATGCAAATATTAGTCGGTAAATCCTGTCTCTGTAAACAGTTAATCTATGGTAATGAAAACCAAACGGATCAGTAAACAACATGTGAAAAATTCCGACTTACTGGACGAAAAGTAAGGTGGTTCACATAACTACAACAGAAACTTAAGTAATGATGAAAATAGCTAGAATCCTTACACTAGTGTTAAGTTATCAAATTCCCCACATTCTAAGCACATGTAAATGCATGAATCAGTAATTACAAAAATTTGGCAAATTATTTTTACCATTAAATTTAAAAAATCACGCCGGATGATTTGACGAAATACACTTAGTTAAATTCAAAAGAGCAACTCCAAATGTAACGCTAATATAAATACACTTAAATTACTATGACCTTGCCAAGTTTATCAGAAAGAACCTTTTTTTTATAGGTTCTGCTAGTAGTGCAAAATGACGGAGTGGTAAAAACTGCCAACGTTTCGGAGGAAATTGTTATCCCCTTATTTAGGATAAACCCTGAGATAGAAGGCCTTAGGAACTTGTACCACTTCGCTCTGATAAGAAAAGCAGTCGGTGCTACAGTAAATGTGGAACGTCGCGAGACCTTCTTGTACCAAACGTTTCAATTTATACAACAAATTTAACCACAAGAAGTTGCATAATGAAGTAAAGTGGATTTGCAGACATCCTATGGGCACCACGGTGCACGTTCGCCCCGTATTCCGGCCTGGAATTATGTTCCTCAGTATACTGCAATGGATGGACTCAATTTCCGTCGCCGGAGAAGGAATTCTGCTAGCTGCAAGGAAGCAGAGTTCTCACACGGCGTCACACGAAGATGACAATCAGCTGCCATGTTCAAACTTCTCGAGTAAGGTATAGACCTCATTTATCTGACTTCCGGGACAACAGTCTGTCCCGCTTTTCGCCTTTGATAGAACTCACTTTTTATTCGACTGTCTTTTCATAAATCCGAAAAGAATGCTTTCGGATTCGAATAAAAGAAGATCTCTATTTCATCGGAGTGTTATAAACCATGCGATATATCTTCCCAGAATCTGCATTAGAATTTCTTTTCCGTTCAAGGCGACGGAACTGCTAGAACAGAAACAGGAATTCGATTTCCTTAGTGGGAAGTAAGTAATTGTTCATTGATTGATAATAACGTTTCAACAGTAGAAATTAAAATTAGTAGAAAAAATCGTAATTAACTTCTCGAGTTATTCATGTACTAAGCCATAAATCAGAAGACAACCCTCCAACTGACATAAAGAACGAAGCGAGAGTAAGAAAAAGAATGAAAGAGAAAAATTGATGGCTCAGAATTTATCGGGTTGTGCCCGCTCATCCTTTTGATAAAGGTGGTTGGAGATTGGGAAGTGAGGAAGACAAGGCAAGTTAATGGGGAATTGAGCGCTTAGGTATGTCGCTGGGAAAAGAATTTGAATGTTTGGTATTGAATTTGAAATTTTCCCCCGTATTACGAGTACATAAGAACAATTGGAGACTGGAAGTCTTCTACTTTATAAGATACTCGATAAAAAATAAAGTAAAATTATTAATACTGCTTATATAATAATCTGTGAGAAATGCAAACTCTATCATTTCTCAACATAATCACTCCTTTTTTTTTAACTCATTTTGTAGCAGTTCACAATCCTCCTGACTGCATGTGAGAAGAAAATTGCGGATGTGATCGAAGCCACTTATGCACCGCGCCCTTAATTTGGTCGTGACTGGCAAATCTTCATCCCCGCAAGGCTGCTTTTAGTTGTCCAAACATGTGATTAACCAAATGAGTTATGTCCAGTTGGTGTGGGAGAAGTTCAAATTTCAGCGTCGTGAGTGTTTCAACGGCAGCTGTTGAGGATTGAAAACGCACCTTATCGTAAGACAAAAGAACCACTCCAACAGGAGACCTCTGCACTTGTTCCAAACCGCTAAAGTTTTCCCACAAATTTTAGTTGTTTTAATGCCTTCTGACCAAAAAAAGATCCGATCACAGCGCTCTGTTCTACAATGGTGCAATTGGGAAGCAATGACGCAAATTTTAAAGTAGATTTGTAAACAAACACAACATTAACTAAATCTGACACTGACTGTTTTGACTGTGCGTGGTCTGTAGTTATTTTGGCAATCACTAATTTTCGCAGTGCATAGGTTGTATTCTCCACAGGAAAATTCACTTCACATATTGATTCACATTCTTATATGAGAATCCACTTTGTGACTCACAGAGAAAAAAAACCTCTCAACTACAAAGACTAATTAGTTAGTGTTGTTTATAGAAGCAGTAATTATTGATTTGAGACGCGCGCAAAAAAATACACAAACTCTCCGAGCAAAGTGCAAAATTATTTAATTTTAACGAGGGTAAACACTTATTTACCTCTGGGAATGACACGGACAAACTTCTTATTCATAATGCAATTTTGGATGAACTAATGGACATCAGGGAAGCCAGTGTAAATCTCACTCTCTATCTATCTACACTTTTGTTTCTGTGAGTTTCGAAATATTGAAAAACTGTATTTTATAATTTTCCATAAAATTCGTCATAAAATGGTTTTCCACCCCCAGAATATCACCTATATCATAGTCACCCCGCGAGAACCTCGAATCCCTAATTTTATGTGTTTATCCTTCAGTTCCAAGCTCTGCCCTCAAATCACGGATTATACTTTTAGTTTCAGCTTGTCCACACCTTATATTATATGCGTCATATAAGCAACACTCGTACAACTACATTTTAAAATATCAGGGCAGTGTAATTAATGCTGATTCTCAGGCGTCGTTACGCTGTTTCAGCTGCAATATACTAATACGAGTTGGAAATACGATCGTGAAGTTTAAGTTATAAGAGTGAATACAGTTTGCAGTGATCTATTCTTAACGATCACGTTTAAATTGTCCGCCTAATGAACGACATTTTTAACTGGCTTCTTATTCAATCCAAATAGGTTCGGGAATAAGTTACGAGTCTTTCTGTCGTTTCCATCTCCATGTTCATAGTCATGCCACTTGAAAATATATAACTCGCATACCGACAACATAAAGCTTGTCTGATTTACTAAAAAGAAAGCATAATTAATATGAATATATAGCACTAATGTATTTTTGAAAGGTTAATCCGTCATCATAAATTTTGATGAGCATTTTCTGACCGTGTAGTACGCGTAAGGGTCAAAATAATCCTAAACCTATTCATTGTTGTGAATGCTTTAGAAGTAATTTGCCTTGATGGAAACGAGTCGACGTACTCACAGTGTCAACCTTTGCATTGCTGAGTGGATCAGAGCATTTGAGACAGACAGGCAGCATAATAAGCACTCAGCTGGATCGGGAAGAGAGAAAACATTCCCCTTCGTCTTCCTCATGAGGTTTAAGCCTCCTATTAGTAATGAGACCCTTAACGACTCCACAGAGAACCTGTGGGAGATGCTGATGCGTTGAGACAGTGTGAATAATAATACAGTTGCCACAGGTCAGGTGAGGTGACAAATATAACTAGACCGTACGTAATCTACTTCAATTTCCCTCACAAAAAAATCTTGTTTGTCCAAAATGAGTTATATTTCAGGCACAGCGAGCTTCTTGGTTTCGTCAGTAGAACGAAACCTGTGAAAATCACGAAGCTGCTTCTAGTACATATATTCGGTCTCCGTTTAATATCTTCCAAATTGTTACAATCACAAGTTGTAATCCCTGCTGTGATTATATTGCCTTCATTAATGTGGTTATTTTTCGACTTTTAAAATTGAACACGTAATGCGATATTTTAGGAATCTATAGCGTTGATGCTGAACACTCTAGTCTTCGATATGAACATGTGTCGTTGCGCAGAGTGTACCCCGACCCTAGAACATGACAAAATTTTATGTGTCAGGAAACACAACAAAAGAAAGAAATCGTTTGTAACCTGTGTTACCAATATAGTTACTTTAGTTCAGGTGGTTTAGTGGATGTCCAAAATCTGACGCCTACTGACTACATATTATAGGGCACTGGAAGGACATGGCCTACAGACAAACATTTCACACAAGAGAACTATTTCAGCAAATCATGTAACCCATTGTCCGCCTAAGGAAAAATAATGCTGAATTGTGCCTACAGAAAGGTGGAAGTTATTTTTAACGGTAATCACTAACATAACCGAAATTGACTTTCTTTGATTTTATCTAATTAAAACTGGCCTTTTCTTCCGTGTCGTAATATAACTACTCATACTTTCAAAACTAACTCGGTAACATAACCAAAATTTATGCATTCCCTTGTTATTATGTGACACATAATTTTCTTTTGATGTTGTTCAGCTGCTTAATAAGTTGTATTGTACCATCACACACATATTGTACGGTATGGTAATGATTAATGGGTATCTCTCTTTCGTGACGTTATCTGACACGTACTTTTATGTTGGTGTGTCCGTATGACAAAACAAGAGTACTGTAGAATTTTAGATTACGGCTATGCACGTACATTACAATGCTCATAGGGGTGTAAGGGTTCATGTTCGGGCATAACCTGGAACACAATTTTTTACGTAAAATTACTCATATAATATCCTGAGGCTTGGTAAAACTTATTCGGAACATCCTGTACATACTTTCTTTAGGTTTGCATATGAAAAATGATGATAACTGTGGCCTGAACATGTAGCTGTTGGAAAACGAGACTCTTTGTAATAGAAATACGGTTGCATTTGAAGGTATTTTTATTAATCAACAAGCGAGTTTTCAATGGCAAAGGAGCGTTATTCATTTAAAAAAATATATAGCACTCTTCTTTATTTGTCTCGTTATTTATAATTTTCCGATCAAATACTGTCATATCACACTCCATTTTCCTTCCTTGTTTGCTACATCGTGGGTCAAACAAACTTAATGCCAGTATGTAAGTGCAGCAGTGTGCCATGCACGACGTTCTTATGTTTTATTTAGGAGAAACAAGGCGACAGATGTTTCTGCATTCATCGTTTGCAATCAGCTCACAGCGTTATAGCAGACTGACATAGCTGCACCTCCTTCTGATCACACCACCTTGTATTACCGGCGTATTGTAAAGATCTGTGAGACGAAATTTTTATTCACCCGGTAGTGTGAATTTCCTTTCGACAGACTGAAGGCTTCTTCTCAGGGTTCATAGCTTCCCTAACCTTGTGTGGATATTATTCAAAGCTTTACTCTTCAGTGTCTAACAGGCCCTGCAGTCTGAAGAGCGGTGATTCGGTTTCAATGAAGTGTGTCTTCCTAATTTTCATGTTTAGCTGACCGTGCATCGCAGTATAATCTTAGTAACTGACCAACTTAATGCACAAATTCTTGTTTTATAATAAGTTTATTATATTCCTCTACATGTTTCGAGTACTATGTGCTCATCATCAGTACGTCAAAATTGTATTATGCAGCATCTGATATCATCACACCTGTATGTGGCCTTCCGGTGCACCATACGGCCTGTGATGATACCAGATGCTGCATAATACAATTTTGACCTCCTGATGATGAGCACATAGTGCTCGAAACGTGTACAGGAATATAATAAATTATTATAAAACAAGAATTTTTGCATCAAGTTGGTCAGTTACTAAGATTATTGTGTCTTCCTACTTTCCATGCATTAATTGTACTTTCTGTTCCTAGTCTCGTTCTCCGTGTATTTTATATCACACTTAAAAAAGTCTTATTTTAACAATACGAAGACATCCGCATCAAATTTTTTGGGTCCCGGTCAAGAGAACTCGGATTTCTATTTTTTAATCCACAAGTAGCCAAATGAGCTAGAAAATAGTGAGGAGATGCATGAAGTTCTTTCAAACACGGACAAATGCTTTCGGAATATTTATCTCTCCCAAATGTCTCTGAGACCCAATCAGCTTAGCCAACAGCTACGGACGAAAGCGGACTGAGTGTGAAACTGAACGCTTGCTTAAAGGCGTGGTTCTTTTAGTTTATTGCGTCTATGTCTTCTAGCTCAAGCAGAAGGCGTAGCGTGTTCATCACTGGGCTAATCAAATCACTTCGAAGCACGTCCTGTACGACCGATAATACGATAATATGTAATGTAAATATGGTGAATACCGTAAGACCTGATGTAGAGGGCTGTGATAAAATTGAATGTATATCACTTCTCCAGTGCAGAACAACAGAACTTACTTCAATGACAAGGGAAACAAACGAGGAAGAGAATTTTGATCGATTACAAATAAATTCAGTACAAACTTTGATGTAGACTACATTAAGGACCTCCGAAACTTATACACACACACACACACACACACACACATATATATATATATATATATATATATGTTTCTAGAGATTTAAACTTCTTGTGGTTTTTCCGTTTATACACAAACCATTCAATGTTTCTCAATTTATCAAAGAAAGACGCGTATTTACAATTCCACTTTCGTTGGTTGACGACACGGTACGAAGCAGAGTAAAGAGCGCCTTGGAACAGTCACTTGTTGAGTTCAACAGGAGAGTCTGAAAATATCTTCTTTCGGCTCTGACATATGGCCGATTAAGTAACTTCAGCAGCCAGATATAATAAAGTGTCGCTGTTAAGGATGGCATCCTTTCATAACGACAAGCAGCTGCCTGAACAAACACTAAAATGATATTTTTTAGGTTACGGGCCCTGGTGGAAGAGACTGGCGCCTCTCCTAAAAAATCAGGGTCGATTCGTAATCACTAAAACACGTCTGCTTCAAATTCTGGGAACAAAACGAAACGACACAAAAATAATGCAATCAGCAGTCACTGACTCTAACCGATCTTGAGGTAAAAGGTACCAAAAACTTAATATAATATTAAACAGTGTACGTCAGCACAACTACTTTATTACTCAAGGTAATTACATAGGCTATATGTATCGACTATAGATTTGTCATCTTCAGGCCTACTTTTGTCATTTGAGTCACAAGATGCTATACACACTTCGGGTGTGCATAGCATCTTGTGACTCAAATGACAAAAGTAGGCCTGAAGATGACTAATTTATAGTCGATACATATAGCCTATGTAATTACCTTGAGTAATAAAGTAGTTGTGCTGACGTACGCTGTTTAATATTATATTACGTTTATAAGCACATCGTGATGCTTCCGTACCAAACATTGCTCAGAATCAAGAAGAGAGTAAAACTGGAAGTTCGTATTGACAGAATAATTCCGAAACTTGGCTTTGTCATTATAAATCTAAGTATTTTACGATATAAAAGGCCAAATAGGCCCGAAAAAATAAGCGAGGAATAGTTTTAATTACTGTCACCATAGATGCAGGACAAGCACTTCATCCGTAACGCTGATGATGAATCATCAGGTAAAAATATCTTCGTGTAGGTATATTAATGTTTATTTTTGTAAAGCGACATCAGTGTTAAGTTTGTGAAGTGAGCAGTCGGGCTCCCACTACGTTAACATTTTCAAGCACCATGGTTTCTCTTACGTGTCGCCTATGTCACATAATGAATTAAATCTTTGTCCTGAACGTCTGTAGAAATCTCTTACTATTCTCATAATAAAAGATTATTTCTCTTTATAACCCTAAGTTTTTGGTTCGGTGTGAGAGGAACTGAATTTTGAAGTATTATAAGAATGTTTAGTCTGTCAAAGGTTAAAGCCTAGATTTATTTGAGGAAATAATTCTTTTCAAAAATGTCAATTTTATAACCTGCGAGGTAGTAATTAACGCGCTGCTAGAGGAGCGAAGCCCTGCAGCCCTTCTTGACAGTAGTGCACATTGTTTAAGCACTCGTGGACCAATGTCTGGGGAAATGAGTACGTTTGATATACGTCACGGATAATACTGTTCGCAATACAAAAAAAAATCTATAGCATAGTCCTGCAACTGCACCATACATGAAGAACAATGTCTTACAGGTAACCATTTATTGGTACACGCATAAATACCATAAAAATTTCAGCTGGAAAAAGGTATGGCTTTTAACGTCATTAATCAATTTGGAGAATAGCATAATAACAGCACATGCAACATTTTGCCTATAAAAACAAACAGTTTAGAATGCCTAAGCCAGTAATTTGGTCAGTTCTGGAAAAACAACGAGTGTTATTAATTTACTAGGCTTCAATAAGTAACAACATGAACTAAGCTGTGTTGCTGTCTACAGGAAGGTACGCTAAGATTCCCTTCGACAAGGAAGAGCACTGAAATTGAGATTCAAACAGACTTTCCGCTGTCATCTTCTTCTCCTACGTGTAACCCGTTTCTAACATTCGTAACACAAGAACGGGTTGTAGTTGACGATGAATGGATTGGCTTCTCATAAGCCCTAAGAACATGGGTTCAAGACTGCTTCTCTGAAGGTATCTATGAAGTTATTCTTGGCTTATTTAACGACACTTTTAATTGAATTATTTATGCAGCATCCAGTGGTGGAACTATGCTAAATTATGTAATGAAATGCACATGGAAGGCATCAGATATACCATATCATAATTCATTAGATGGGATTGAGAAGAATAACTAGAAAATTCAGGCGGAACAGCAAGTATGGAGACTGAGGGCCAAAATTCGAATAGATAACTTATAAATTTTCATTTAGAAGTTCGGTGCTTAGTTCTGCGCAGTAATTTGTATGAAATGTTTGATTGGATATTTTAACCTATAAGAATGTATTTAAAACAATATTACATCGTCAGTAACACAACTGTATTATTATTTAAAGCTACATGTATTGGTCTAGATATCGACCATCATTAAGTTAAAAACACAATAATTAAAAGGCAGGTAAAACTGCAGTATACAAAAGTCATTACACTATATGTGTGATTCCGCAGTCTTACAATAGTATGATTTACAATAAAACTGTAAAATTATATAGGTCGATGGTAGCTGGACAGCAGTATAATAATATAATATAATATAATATAAATAGTTTGTTATTTTTATTAACTTCTAAAAACAAGCGGGCAAATGGGTAATAGAATATTTATAGATGTTAAAGTATGAATTTAATTAGAGTGTTACTGTTTGGTGTAAGATGTAGAATTTTCACATACTGCACGCCGACTTTCGGAAGTATAGAGCAGAATTTTATATTTTTAGTTTTTATTTTTACTCTTAGTTTGTTAGCTTTCCAGATTTCACTAAACTTCATTCATCTTAAAATTATTCACTACAAAATGTTGAGTGAGTATTTTGACGAACGTTTCACATCAAACGTCACACTCTTCCGGTCTCAGCGCATACATTTGTTTTTGTTGCACCTGAAAACCTAAGACACCGTCTATTAAGTAACTACGGGAAAGTATTAACATCGTGGAAGTTACTAACTATTTGCAATTTCTGCTCAAAGACTTTCATGTCATTTGGGATTTTTTTGGTAACTTGAAGTGTTATAGCGCCTTCTTTATTATTCGTATTTTAAATGTTCTTCTGGAAACAAAATAACATGAACATAGATAAACTCTTATGTCTTATCTGAATAGAACGCATAAAATTAACGCACAGTGGACATCATGTTTGACTCGCCTCACGGTTCACTTCCATTCCCATACACAGACAAAAAGTATTTTTTTGTGTGCGGATTAGGTTTTAGTTCGAAACTTCCATCTTACTGAAAGTAAATATTTTACGAGTCGTGGTCGTTAGACTTACTGCAAACTCCTGTGGGGACATTCAAGAGCAGACAGGATTTGAGTTCGCAGCGCTTGTGGCCAGATTTACAGCACCATCCCAACACACCTGTTGGAAGGGAGAGACACGATACGAAAATTGGAACACTGGAAATACGGCCAACTGCGAACCAGGGTCATGGAAATAACGACTTTTACGGCGAGGAAGTTATACAATAAAAAATTATATCTCATTCCAAAAGAAATTTTGGCAGCATAGTAAGAAAACAAAACCCCCTTCGTACACCACAAAAGTATAATGGGGAATTGGGTTACAGTTCACGCCTACTTAGCCTTGGTACTTCAGATCCTCCCCGACTTGCGAATTCTTTACGCTCCACAAGTTTAGGCGAAAGTCGAAATTTGCGCAAGTCAGAAATGAGTACACATGCGGTCAACTAGACATAGCCCTCAGCCGAGTCAATACACCGCCTGAAATATCACGCCCGGTTGAATTGGCAGAATATCAGGTACCTTACAGAGGGTAAGACCACCTTCATCCTTAAACTTCCCAAAATACAAATCGTCGTCTCAACTCCACATCATATTCGACGTTCCGTATTCATGCAGTTACAACTGCATCCTTGTATATAAAGAGCCAAAATTTATCTTCCTGTCTTCATTCTGCCTGTCTGTACATATGTTCATTGTGTTGACAAGTTTTAGCAAATAGTTAAGCTTAGACTCAAAACAGAAGGTATGCTTGAATAGGTATTGCAGTGTCCATATTTGATTTCCTCTTTATAACTGCATAGCATAATGCACGTTATTATTCTAACAAATTACTTGTTACTGTAACTGTAACAGTTGTTTTCCACAAAGATTCAAGTTCTTGAATTTAGAATTGTGATTAAATTTACTTTTGAATTTCCCTTTGAAATACCAACGGTCTCTCTTTACTCGGTTAATAAGAAGAAACATTTATTATGCCTCCAATATACTTCTCTGGTTGTGAAGGGTAACCCATCCTACACCGCTCTTACGTCCAAAGGATATCGTACATAATGTAAGTCTGAGTTCCCCGCAACTAAGATGGAATTTCTCTGATTCTCTTGCATTGTATGCACAATAGTTATTGATGCTCTCACCGTCAGACACTGTCGAGTCAGCATGCAGAGCAATGTGCCTATACAGACCTTGCAACTCAACTAAGTTAAATTAATGCTGTGTGTGCCAACAACTCTCTGTCGGAAGACAATAGACACCAATATTCATATCCTACCAGCACGTTTCATTACAGCACAATTTAGACGACCGTACTATAGCTCAGGAAGTTTATTTTTATAATGGTGACAGGTTCTGCCTCCTGTTACTGCTGACTCAGATGGGCCAATTTTAACTTTTGGGGTTATCATTATCATCATCTTCATCATCATCAACCGTCACGAATATAACTTTTTCGGTGTTGTCTAATAATTTTTTCAAAGGTCTTCCAAGTCGCCTTCGTCCATTTGGTTTTTAATTCAGCATTATTTTTGGCAACCTGTTGTTGTTCATTCGTGTTACATGTCGTAGGCAATTTGGTTTTTATCTTCATAGTTTCTCGTTAACTGGTTCTACTTTCAACTCCTCCATCTTTCTTCACTCCTTGCGTGGTCAAGAGGGTTGTATCCGGCTTTTCTTTTGAAAAATTTCATCTCAACTGATATCAACCCTTTTTATGATTTTTTATAATGGTCCAAGTTTCGCTTCCATATAAAATAAATGGGGGAGCCAGTGCGCAATGTATACTAATTTCACTCTTGAAAATTTCTGGACCAAAGTTTCTTTAAAGTGTTGTTCAGAATTCCTTTGAGCAAATTTTTCTAATGTTTGTAGAATATCTTTTTCTTTCTTATAGGAATTTTCACAACTGAGATATTTAAAATTTTTAGTTGTTGTAAACCTATATATATATATATATATATATATATATATATAATGTCTTATCCCTCTAGACTGCACATCTCCACAGAGTGTCACGAGGGCGCTTCGGGTTACAATTTCCGAAGTAAAATATTCAGCATAAAGATTTCATTAAACAACAATGACTAATATGTAAAATGTCGTAGACAATACTCGTAGGTCCAGTACGGGCAGTCCACTATAAAGTAACGTCCAATTAGGTATGTGACTAACTTTTCTGGGCCTTATCTTCATTTGGACGTGAAGGTACTTCGGATGTCTTAAACTAACTTGTTTGGCCCTCGTTTTCATTTAGATACTCAAGTGCTGTGAACTTTTGTTGGCTTGGGATGCTGTGGCTCAGTCCCTGAGAATGCGAAGTCAGCCCCATTGGCCTTGTATTTGTCACCCGTTCCGACTGAGTGTGAGTTAGGGGGTTATCGATTTTATTAGTAGGAAGCACTTGAACAACAATAATAATAATAATAATAATAATACGGTACTAACTCACTTGAATAATAATAATAATAATAATAATACGGTACTAACTCACTTGAACAATAATAATAATAATAATACGGTACTAACTCACTTGAACAATAATAATAATAATAATACGGTACTAACTCACTTGAACAACAACAACAATAATAATAATAATACGGTACTAACTCACTTGAACAACAACAATAATAATAATAATAATAATAATACGGTACTAACTCACTTGAACAACAACAACAATAATAATAATAATAATAATAATAAGGTACTAACTCACATTAACAAAAACATTCCTAAAACCCAATAAGCCCTACTCAAGAACTTCCCAGCATATTACGAAAATTGTATTTTTGTTACCGCGTTCGGAACGTTTTCTCTTCTCCTAATTAGGTGCATTCACAAAATTGCGAAAGCCGACTCTTAGCTTTGACATGAATGTCTGTCTGTCTGATACTCCGTATTGAACATCTCAGCTCCAACTGAACGGATTTTCGAAAATTTGATTTTTCATTATTCTTCTAAAATCTGTGAAGAAAATTCAAGCGTCATCAAATCTGACAAGAACAACAGGTAACTTACATGAAGACTTGGGTTCGTGTATGATAATAGTCGCTGAATTCTTATTAGAATGGGAAAAGTTTCGAACGAAGTTGTGGAGAAACTAAAAGCACATATTTCATGCTCAGTGAGGTTTTTTTTTCGGAAAATCCTTTCATTTATGAGATAATGTGGAGATACGTGGTAGAGAAAGGCAAACCATGGATAGAAATATAACACGATGCATGCTCCATGCATGAAGAATAATCAAGACTAATTACATAATCAGAAAATATCATACTTTGTGCTTTTCCACGGCAATGTTTTAAGCGAATGCGCCCCCATTCTATTCTATGTTCTTTGCCTCTCTTGTCATACTTTATTACGCGCTGTCTTTACGGTGAAGAGTTTTTAGTCTGCTGCCAAAATCTCAGGCTAGAGGATAGCCCTGTGCTACCTACACGCGATTCTGATCAACACAATTTTCTCTGCTCCACGCGAAACCTGTGGACTCTCCATTGCGTGGTGACAGGGAACATATTTGGATGATAATGATGATGATGATGATGATATTCATACATATATAGAAGGCTACTAAGTGTTATTCTGTACGTATGTGTATTAGCACTCAGCGAGAAGATTGTAATAAATAAAAGCAGAAGATGATTCCAATTAACAGCAAAGAATATCGTGTGTATTTCGGATTTGCAGGTTCCAGTTTATCCAAGTATATTTATGACGTACTCACCGCTGGCAATAACTCTTAGTGCTTCACATTATTTAACAGGCTTAGTACTACAGTATTAATGTACATACATTTCCACAACATCTCAGTTTCAGAGGAAGTAGGCGAACATTTTTGAACACAAATATAAAACTGTTTATCGACAGATCGTATGATGGAAATTCAACACTGGCGCTGAAAAGAGCAAAAATGTCTTTTTGAAATTTCAACGGCCCTCGTACTGATATATCGTACCTTATAGCCGACATCTCGGAGGCTAAGATAAAAACAACTCCCAGGAATACAATGAAAGGTGATGAACAGTTATAGGCCAAAATAAGAGTAGGTCATAAAGCGTGATATTTAATTTCCGGCTTGGCGCCACTTTTCCCTTCAAGTCAAATTACTCGTATTAAATAAAATAGTCAGTTCTGTATCTTATTATGGGCAGTACACTTTGTTATATGCTCATTCCATATGCAACACTGTTGGTTAGTTTATTTGAAACATACAAGCTACCAGAATCTTTAAAAACGAATAAATGGAAATGTTTCACCATTTAATGTTTACTACTACATTTCTTCATCCCACTACGCTAAACGATAGTTTTCTTCAATAAATTCTAACTACTTAATGCGGCACGTGTTTCAACTTATATACTTAATTCTGCGTAGCCCCGCCCCGTCTTTACGACAAGAATAATATTTTGTTCATTATATTTCAATTACTTACATTTTTATATTTTTCTGCCTTATCGGAAATACCAGAAACAGACGACGCCTCTTTCTGTGGGATTCTGATGATGACGTCACTCACATTCTGAGCTTTAACCATCGTACTTTCTTTAGAATGCAATTTCAGACACAACGTTCGGAGGCAGCATCTGTCCCCGTCCTGAAGCCAAAAGCAGAGCAAATATCAGCGCAGTTGTTCCGATAGATAAAAGTTATTCTGGACTATTCGCAAATTACAAAGCTTGGATATACGTCAATCTCTCTTTCGTGTACCAATTTGTTTAATGTATAAAACTTATAAATTAATACTTTCTAATCTAATACTGAAAACAATTGCAGCAATATATGATCGAATTATACTGTATTCCCGTCTTCTTCCTTCGTACGGTTTGGGTTGTTAATATATGCTTTTGCTGTAACAATTTTTTTGGCAGCAAATTAATGCACAAATGTGAATATCGTGTCTTCTTCCATTTTGTCGATATGCTACCTCCATCTCAAGTTACTCAAATCTGCTCGCATTATAAAATGCGTACGGTTCTGCAACGTATATTTCACTCAACACACAAACAGGGCAAAAGAATTACTCTCACAGCAAAATACTAAATACTCGTATTATTTTCTGAAATAACAGAACATACACAGGCCGAAGTATAAATCTACTAACATACCATGGAAGGGCGCGTAAGTGTATTTCATACAAAAGTATGGGAATGAAAATGGATTACACATTTACATAACAAACGGAAAGGAAATAAACAAAAGAAGACATTCACAAATATAACAACCTGGAGACAAAGACATTTAATCCGTTTTCGAAGTACTCCTTGATATTTCAGTTTTGATATCCGGTAGGGATGTGCAAAGGTTGTGTAGCAAAGTTAAACGTCAGGTGCAGTAAGCTGCAATTACATTTCCTTCACGCTCGTCCTCCCAGTCAAATTGGAGTGTACATCTCAAGAGCGTAAATATAATTTTCTTATTTGTGGTTGAAGCATTAAGCGATGTAAGTCAGAAACTGGAAGGAAAGTTGATATTTTATATAGTCATTTATCTCTATAAACCCCATCACTAGTAAGGCAGAAGAGGTGGTGAATACGAAAACCAAAACAGGTGGCTCAAAGCCTCGACCCGTGGACGGCATGCGGCCCGCCAATTCGTTTAACACGACCGCCAACTGACCTTATTCAAATTACTGAATGTGACTCGGCTCACTGTCGAAGAGTCTTTCCCTACCAGTCTGAAGGCTGAAAAACTTTGCTACCGCTGCACAGCAAAGTACACGTCAACAGAGATAGACAAAACTGAGAAAATGTTAGTTTAATAATTATAATATTTTGACACTACAACATGAAGTTTTCTTAATAGTATGTTTAGTTTTAAAGAAATGCTTACTTTGTTTGTCTTGCAAAATGACGTACTGCAGGGTTGATTTCCTGTTACAAGACACTGCACGTTAAGAAGCAGAGACAGTAGTTTTTTTAATAATGTTTTTGACTTCATAGAGCAATTGTGTTTCAGAAGGTGATGCCTTATCACCAGCTCAAGAAATTTCTCGCATTATATAAAACTCGAAAATGCATCGCCGTCTTAAAAAGAGACCGCCACTTTTCCCCCTACCTTTAACATACCTGAAATGCTCATAGCCAGCATTCACGCTGCTTACATAGTTCAAAAGAAGTAGTCCATATTTTTCAACATGAGAAATGTCTAGCGCTTCACTCAACCACTAATCTGAAAGACTTCTTTCTCAATGTACAGAATGCTTAAAAATTACATTTTTTCTGCATAATTGTTCCGCTAGTAGCATGACAATCAATATAACATTAGTGGCCCTTCAGATACTACTAAACAGCCAAAGTGTATTCAATAATGTCTGTGTTTTTTCTATAATAGCCACTCTATGAATACTCCACTATCAGTGACTCTGATTGTCAGGATAATCTATTTAAAGTTTTAATACTCAGGTCATATTCTTATTTTAAATTAAACTTTCGTTGCAATAAAAGTTCATAACATAAAAAGCTTAAGGAATCTGCATTTAATTTTGCTAGTATTATTTTCATCTCGCGAAAATCAAGTGAAACCCGTGTTTATCTTGCAGCCGAGAGAAACCGAGAAACTAGAACTATGGGCAGATTTCAAAGGGCATGGTGTTTGCACAGGGTTTCACAAACATGGTTTAAACAATATGTATAGGGACGTTTTTGTAATTGAATGTAGTGGGCCACGATGACGAAGAGATCAAAGCGCGGCTTGCTGTTTTAAACTCAATAGTACTGAAGAAAAATAAATGCCAAGCAAATAAAATAAAGACAGAATATGAATAAGACAAAATAACGCGTAAAAAGAAAGAGAGAGGTCTATAAGAAGGAAATAAACATGCAAATATATCGAGTGGAAACACAAAGCAGTATGAGAACGAGAGGGACTGAAAGGGATAAAGCAAGTGTAAAAACATCCAAATTTTGTTACTACCTTATAAAATATTTTAAATAATCATCTCTGTCTTTGGTGTGAGGAGACAGAATCAGTTACGAGAGGGTTTACTAAGACGAAACACCTCAGGTTTCGGCAAGGTTGAAACATGACGTCATATGAAATTCCTCATTCCTATACTCATCGGCCAGTAGTTGAAAGTTCAGTGTTATGGGAGAGAATGCTTTGACCATTATTCAGCATTCTTCAATTCTGGAGTTTCTGATAGGGGCCGTCATCGTCGTCGTCCCGTCGTCATCATCATCATCAACATCACGTATTCTCTCTTATGACAGGCCCATAGCCTCTGCTAAAGCGAGTTTTCCACAAAGTGCAATCCAGTGCTGTCTCTTTCGATTTCCAGTACCCTCTCTTTTCCTTAAGGTCATCCAGTAGCTGTTTGCGTCTGCTTGTTCGTCTTCCCGTTGCTTCTGTCCTTCCACATATCCTCCTTCAATAATGTGCAGTAGAAAGCAGTTCTTAAACTAAGATATTACCATTCCGGTTCAGCCTTCTTTTTTTATTGTATGTAGGATATTTCCCTTCTCCTTGACTCTTCTTCATTTCTCACGTGATCCGTCCAACTGATCTTTTCCATCCTTCTCCAAAGCCGCATTTCAAAACTCTCCAGGTATTTCTGATCGGCTTTCCAAAGTGTCCAAGCTGCAGCACCGCACAAAGCTGCCCTCCAAATGTAGCACTTCCCTAGTTTCTTACTTAAGTTTAAGTGTAATTGGTTGGTTAAAAGAGTCTTCTACTGGAATGTTGCTTTTGTTATGACAGTTTTGGATTTAATATCACGTGTACATTTTGCATCCTCTGTTATCATCCTACCTACATAGTTGCAACACTTCATATTCTCCAGTTGTTTTTGATCTGTCACAATCTGTACTGCGGGTGGTTCCCATTAGTTACCTTAGTTTTTCCACATTCATTTCGATTCCACAGCATCTTCCAGTTTCAGTCTGTCAAGCTTATCCTGTAGCACACCACTCGAAATCCTTTTCCAGTCTTCACAATTCTTGTCTCTTCGTGGTCAAGTATTATTTTAACACACTGCTCCTTGTACAATTTGCTAATCGCGCCACTTGATGCCAGTGGTCTTTACGAGCTGCATTAATTTGACACCGTTTATTCGGTTAAATGCATTCTGTCAGTCTATAAAGCAAGCACACAATTGTTCTTCTATTTCCAAAGTTCGGACAAATGTTATTCTTTGCATCTTAATGCGTTCTAGTTCATTTTTTTCCTAAAGCCAAACTGATCTTCCACAGTCACTTCCTCAATTTTCTTTCCAATTCTTCTTTTATTTTTTTCACTATTAACTTTGTTTCTTGTGTGTTGGGGCTCATTGTGCGGGGACTGTGCATTTTGTAGCTTTTGGATTCTTCTTTAAAGCAATCATTGTTACATCAGTGAAATGCGTGGTCCACTGTTCAGTTTCATATACGACGTTGATCAGCTGTGGTATTGGTTTGAGAATATCTTCTCCCATAAATCTGAGCACATACCATGTACATCATCAACCCTTGTGACTTTCTTACCCCTCATTTCCTTCAAACATTTTTTCCACGTCACTGTGCCAGAGATAAGAGGCTTTCTAATCGGCACCTACTCCCCCTTTGATGCCGAATTCTAGGCTTTCCAGCCAAATTAACTCTTTAATGTAATTCTCCCAAATTTTCAGTTCTTGTCTCTGAACTATTATTATATTCCTTTGAGGGTCTTCCATAACAAAGTTTGGAATCTCATGGTTTTCTTTCTAACCTAGTTCCTTTGTCTTCGTTTGCATTAACGCTTTTTTTTTAATTTCATGATCTCCTCACATATTATCTCGAGATATTCCTTGTAGGCTTTCTTGTGTCTCTCTTCAGTTCGGTCTTCTCTAGTTGTTCCCTCTTTCTTCGCTGTTGAAATTCTTTCACCTCCTTTCATCATCCATGTCACTGATCATTTCCTGTGTAGGCTACGGCTTTCTTGCTCTTCTCTCACCTCTCCCATTTAAATCACTTATAATATCTAAAACCCATTTCTTCATATTGTTCCACTGCACTAAAACATTTCGCATACATCACTTTCTCTACCCGAGGATAAGTAAAGATCTTTAGTTTATTTGAAGGTAATAATGGTTCCTAAAGTGAGCTGCAATATAGCCTAGTCACTTGTCTTTTAAAATTGTGATCCTAAACTTTAATTATTTTATACCACTTTTGACGGCGAAATCCTAAATTGAGACAGTGTCTAATATTTGGTTACCAGGAACTCACTTTAGGATACACTGTTCACAACTGATTTGCTGCAATAATTGCTTTTATTGTCAAAAACCTTCACGTGGCACAAAGCAAGTCAATTGGGTACGGGCCGTGAACTTGCTGCGAAACTTGTGAGAAGTGTAGAAACGGTAATGTGAAAACTTCATAACACTTTTCTATGCCGGAAAGAATTCTGTACAGGTATAAGAACAATGCGTTTTCTTCTCCTGAAAAGCTGATGAAGATCTATTTAACAAGAAGTCACTTTTTCTCTAGTGAGCTTCCAAATGACCACGTGCAAAACAGTATAGGCAGGAATAGAAAACACTACGGCTGATACATCAGGATAAAAAGCATATGACATTTCAGTTTACATAAAGCAATGCTCTGAAACATCCATTAAACCAATAAAAATCATTAACCAGTAATACATAAATTCGATCCTTCCTGAAAAACCGTTCCTTACTAACTGTAAGAACTAGTGAAAGCATCTATGCAGAGCCGGTGAAACACTTTGCATCAGAAAACGTGAGAAAGATGCTTGAAGGAAAGAATAAAAGTGTTCAAGAAAGAAAAAAGTAGATGTAAAAGAGCCTTATGGTGACTCATAGAAATAAAATAACTTTTAAACTGATGATTGCAATGATGACAAAGGAGATAGACAAATAGACTGCTTATTCTACATATGATCTTTCGTGCATCATAAAAATAAATATAAATGGGTCCATTGTTTGAAGTTCTATCGTTAGGCTTATGAAGCCTATGTGGTGGAGGATTTCTCTATTGTGTAGCAAACAAGCAGCGAAAATGTAAAACTGTATTTTATCATGTGAAATCTGACTATCTCATATTGGGCCGAATTTGTAAAAGAAATAAAAGTGACATCATTATGTAAGCCTCTTACTGATGACTGTGTACTGATGATTGTGTACTCCTTAAGTGTACTTATCAGAGTTTCAGCATGTCATAGAAGGTATTTCTGATACCTTGTCCTTGGCTAGAGCAGAAGTGTTGAATGTCTTACAATGTAATTTTAAAAGTTTCTCATATTCGATACGTTTCTCCTACTGTGCTACGTAAATGATACGGGACGTCTTATATTTAACCTTTAGACGCCTAACGTCCAAGTATAGTTGACGTACCGCAACGCTAACCTCCAAAGTTGCATTTTATACATTTATTCAACAAATATAGGTACTGAATATTTTAAACATGGTGTATACTCTCCGTTTTTTTCTCTTCAAAATGCAGTTTGTTTCATAATTCTAACATATTTGGTTCCTGTATTATTCACATTT
>Ga0131853_10000504_pt1 | contig 72059 bp, 62 predicted proteins | sample TergutLab28metaG_FD_92764 | JGI IMG/M metagenome (GOLD analysis project Ga0131853, IMG submission 92764) | Labiotermes labralis P1 segment gut microbial communities from Petit-Saut dam, French Guiana - Lab288 P1 (version 2) (version 2) | ecosystem: Host-associated > Arthropoda: Insects >... | reverse complement strand
TGATAAAACTTTGCCGTCAAAGTTTTTCGGGGTTTGTTAAGGGTGTTCGACAACACCCTTGACGGTCTTATGCCCTAGGGCATTACCCTAAAAGGTTTTAAATCACGCGCCGCGCCGGGCGCAAAACGGTCTTAGGGCAAAGCCCTACCCCAATCGCTTCTCTATCTCCAACATCTCATTCAATTTCGCGGGGATATCAATTTTCTGCGGACATTTCGGAACGCACGCGCCGCATGCGGTACACAAATCCGCGCTTTTTTTGTTCTCTCTCGCATGTCCCATAAACCACTTGAATCGGGTTTCGTTTTCATACCTAACATATGTATTATAATCCCTAAACGCCGCGGCAATATCAACGCCGACCGGGCAAGGCATACAGTACTTACAGTCGGTACAGCCGACCGCTTGCGTGTCATCCACCATTTGTTTAACGCGTTTTAGCGTTTCGTCCTCTTCCGGCGTTATGGGCTTTAAATCGGTGAGGTTATTGATGTTGTCAGCGAGTTGCTCCATATCGCTCATGCCGCTCAACACAACTTTAACGTTCGGCAATGAGGCAAGCCATCGCACCGCGTATGACGCGATTGTCGCGTTCGGGTTCATATCTTCGAATAATTTAGCGATCGTCGGATTATACGACGCCAGGTTGCCGCCTTTAAGCGGCTCCATCACAATCGTAGGAATTCCTTTTTCGGAAAGGATATTATACCCTTCGATTCCCTGCTGAAAATCGGTATCAACGTAGTTTAGCTGAATCATGCAAAAATCCCAGTCGTACATATCGACGGATTCTTTGAACACTTCAAGATTATCGTGAAACGAAAATCCGATATATTTGATTTTCCCGTCTTTTTTGAATTGCTCTAATTTTTCTAAAATTTTGAATTTTTCAATTGCGTCAAATTGGACTTTCCCGATTCCGTGGAGTAAATAGAAATCAATATAATCGGTTTGAAGCTTCGAGAGTTGCGTCTCAAGAATTTTTGCTACGTCGGAATCTTCCTTAACTTCACCAATCGGAAGCTTTGTGGCGATCAACAAATCCTCGCGGGGATACTTTTTCAAAAGTTTGCCGAGCGCCGTTTCACTATGCCCTTCGTGATACATAAACGCGGTGTCGAAATAATTCACTCCGTTTTGAATCGCGAAATCAAGTAGTTTTTCGGTCTCTTCCATGTTTATGTCGCCGTAATTATCATTATTCGTAGGAAATCTCATGCAGCCGAATCCCAACAGCGGCACCGAAATTCCTAATTTATCCAGCTTTCTTCTATCAACCATAATAATTGTCCTCCAAGTAAAAACATATGCGATAAGTATAGCACAAATCCTAATATTTGTAAACTAGTTATTGAAAAAAAAGTTTATTTGTGGTATCCTAAGTACGATGAGGTGAAAATATGATATTCAAAAAGTTTCCGTGGTGGATACCCGCGCTTATTTTAGGATTTTTTCTTATAATGTTCAGCCAAACTTTTTTGCCAGTTTTGGAGACAATCGTCGGCTGGATAGTAAGGCTGTTTTCCATGCTTGTGCCGTTTTTTATCGGTGGGATAATCGCGTATCTCTTATATCCGCCCTGCAAAAAAGTTGAAGAGTTATATTCCCGCGTGAAAGTCAAATTTATTAAAAAGCGGGCGCGGGGTTTCGCGGTGATTACCGTGTATCTCGCGGTAATTGGACTTATCGCGCTTGTCGTACGAATTGTTTCCCCCGCGATTTATCAAAGTATTGAAGATTTAATAACTCGCTGGCCCGCGATGTATGAGCAGTTTATAGAATTTTTGAATCGCTTTGATTTTTTAGACACATATGATATTACGCAAAACTTTTCAGCTGAAAACATTATGAACATGCTGAATTTGGAAAATATTCTCGTCTTTACACAAGGCGTTTTAAGCTTTTCGTTGGCAGTTCTGTCGATGTTTATCGGGATTGTGGTGTCGATATATATTCTGCTTGATCGCGATTCGCTGTATGGGCTTATTCACAGGTCTGCGCACCTTTATATCAAGCCGAAATTCCTAAATCCGGTGGTAAAATACACACGGAAGATCAATGAGTTTTTGCACAAGTATATTTATTGTCAGTTGCTTGACTCGCTTATTTTGGGAACTTTGTCATTTATTGGACTTTCGATTATTGGGGTACGTTACGCGCTTATTTCCGCGCTACTTTTGGGGCTGTTTAACATTATACCGTACTTCGGCTCGATTATCGCGACGGCAATCGCGATTCTGCTGGCGCTTATGGCGGACGGTACCACCGTGGCGCTTGCGACAGGTATTTTTCTGCTTATTCTTCAGCAAGTTGACGCGAATATTATACAGCCGAGGCTCGCGAGTAATTCGCTTAACCTTCGTCCGTTCTGGATTATCCTTGCAATTCTGATCGGCGGCGGATTTTTCGGGATTTGGGGAATGTTTCTCGCGCCGCCGCTTGCCGCGGTAATTAAGATTATTGTGAAAGATATATTGGCGAACAGAGAGAAGCGATTGGACAAATCTTCAGGAGAGACAACCCATGAATGAAACGATTGAGAGAAGTTACGCGAAACTTAATTTGGCGCTTGACGTTTTGTGTCGCCGCGAGGACGGGTATCACGAACTTTCGATGATTATGCAAGCCATTGATCTTTGTGATATTGTGACTGTGCGCAAAAGGTTGACGGCTGACATTTTGATATCTTGCGACAAGCCGTATATTCCGACCGATGAGAGAAATATTGCTTACAAAGCGGCGAAGGCGTTTATGAACGAACTTGGTGAGTCGTTTGGAGTTGATATTGATATTCAAAAAAACATTCCGGTCGGTGGCGGGCTCGCGGGTGGAAGCGCAAATGCCGCAAGCGTTTTGCTTGGCTTAAATAAACTTGCGAATCTTCCGTTTGATCATCAAAAATTGTCGGAAATCGGCAAAAATGTCGGCGCGGACGTTCCGTTTTGTATGGCGGCGCAGTTGGCAGAGGGGAAATATTGCGCGCTTGCCGAGGGAATCGGCGAGGTGTTAACGCCGATTTCGCCGCTCTGCGACGTGATTTACGTGCTTGTGAAACCGAAATTTTCGGTTTCGACGAAATGGGTGTACGGACATTTGGACGTTTCCAAAATTTCGAAGCGGCCTGATATCAAGCAGGTAATTGCGGGGGTTGAAGCTTGCGATATCGCGCAAATCGCGAAAAATACCGCGAATGTTTTGGAAGGCGTGACGATCGGGCGGTATCCTTTGATTGAAAAATTGAAAAACGATATGAGAAGCAACGGCGCGCGTTTGAGCCTAATGAGCGGAAGCGGCTCGACCGTGTTTGGCGTGTTTGACGATAAACGTAAAGCGTATAAGGCGTTCGAGCATTTTGAGAAGACGCAGGGATTTGTGTTTATTCGAGAAAGTAAAAATGCTTGCTTGCAAGGGAATTTTTGCGCCGACAGCCGGGTAGATACCCCGCGGTTTACCGCGGAATGCGTGCCCTAAGGCACGCGGGTCCAGGGCTGGCAGAACCGTCAAAATCTGGCTGTGGCATCAAAATTTCACACTAAAGGTATCCTTCGGTTTAGCCAAATCGAAGATTTGGAACCTCAGTATAATTTTGCTAATGCCACGTCCTTGATGACTTCCCAAGAAAACGAGCCGATTGTTGGCGATGCTTGATTGGTTAAAGTCTACCGTGCCCTGGGGTATATACCCGTCATTTGCTGATTTGTTGATATAAATATACTAAATACTAAAAACGGTGATACTTTATGCTCTTTCTAAAAGCCTTGCGCGATATGAAAAAATCAATATTCGCCACCGTTACCATTGTTGTTATCATCACTTTGGGTGTTGCGATGTGGACCGGATTTGACGCGATTACCAAAAATATGGATAGAATTGTCGGCGATTTTTACAGCGAACACAATATGCCGCACCTGTTTGTAAGCGGCATGAATTTAACGCAGCGGGATATTCGCGAATTTTCTCGTCTTGACGGCGTTCGATACATAGACGGCAGAAATTTTTTGGAGTTCTACGTTCCCGCGTTGGACGATGCGCTTTTGCGGGTGACGGCGATTGATATAAATTCTAACGTCAACATTCCGCTTATAAATTCGGGAAATCTTATCCGTTCGGGCGACGCGCGGCAAATTATGTTGAATCAGCAGTTCCTTGAGGCGAATGATTTGTCAATTGGCGATGAAATTCGCTTGCGGCGCGGCGATGAATTTTTCACATATATTATCGCCGCGGGTATGCAAACGCCGGATAGAATATTCGATGTCATGGACGCGACAAGCTTTCTGCCCGATCACTCATTGTTCGGTTATGCTATATTGGACTCGTCTGCTATTGTTGATATGCTTTACGGCGGGCAGAGGTACATCTATAACCAAATATTTATCGTGCTGGAAGATACGTGTTATCTTGATTTTGTGCGCGATGAAATACGGAGCAGTCTTGGCACGCGATTGGCGAGCGTACAATCACGCTCGGAGCATTTGTCGGCGCAAATGGTTGATCAGCAGGTGGAATCCATGAGCGGAATGATTGGATTGTTTCCGCTGATGTTTTTTACCATCGCCGCGATGATAGCGTTTACGAGCCTTAAACGCCTCGTGGAAAAGGAACGTACAATTATCGGAACCATGAAAGCGATAGGAATCGGAAAGTATAAGATAATTTTTCATTATACGTCTTATGGAATTATATACAGCGTGCTTGGCGCGGCGTTCGGGGTGTTACTCAGCAATATTATACCGTCGCTTTTGTTTACGGTTATGGACGATTTTTTCAATCTCCCGCCGTATGAATTGCTGTACGATACGAATATGGTTATTATCGCGGCGAGTACGGCGGTTGCGGTTGGAACTTTGTCGGCGTTTTTGGCGTGTAAAAGTACGCTGAAGCTCTCGCCCGCGGTGTGTATGCGCCCGAAGGCGTCAAAGCCGGGGAAGCGGATACTTTTGGAGCGGGTTACTTTCGTGTGGAACCGAATCGGGTTTATTCAAAAAGTTGTAATCCGCAATATGTTGCGTAACAAAGATCGGTTTATTATGAGTACTTTTGGTATCATGTGCAGCGCGGCGCTGCTTTTTATGGCGTTTGCCATGTCAAGCAGTATCGATCATTTGATGGACAGCGCGTTTGACGCGACGAATCGGTTTGATGTGCAAATTCACCTAAATCCCGGAACTTCGAGCGGGCAAGCGAATCGAATGGAGATATTGCCGTATTTTTACGAGACCGAACTGCTTATGGAGCAGTCTGTGAGAGCGACGGGCAACAGCGCGGACGAGCGAACGGTTACGCTAACGGTTGTTCCGGACGATTTAAGTTTGATGGTTCTGTACGACGAGCAACTGACAACCGAACCGCTGCCTCGATACGGCGTAATTGTTAGCGAAATACTGGCGGAGCAGTTGGGCGTTGACGTTGGTGATTGGATCAACATCGCGTTTACCGGCAGACGTGACACGGTTGATATGCAGGTTGAAAAGTTGATTTTCTCAAGTTTCGGGCAGGGGGTTTACGCGACGCAAACTGCGTGGCGTGCTGCGGGGCAAGGATTTGTCGCGACAAGCGTGATTGCGTCGCTGTTTCCCGGTGTTGAAAACGAATGGCTAAGCAACCGGCTGGACGATCGGTATGATTTCGTGTCAAACGTAGTGTTTCAAAGCGATTTGCGCGCGATGATGGACGATAGTATAGAGTCATCGTATGTTTCGATTTACATATTGATGTTATTGTCGGGACTTTTGGCGTTTATCGTGCTTTTCAACCTTGGAACGCTGAATTTCTACGAGCGGGAGCGGGAGATTGCGACGCTTAAAGTTTTGGGTTTTTACAAACGAGAGATCAACGTGCTTGCTTTTGCGGAGAATTATTTGTTTTGTATTGTCGGAATCGTACTTGGACTAATATTCGGGCGGATTGGCTCGGGATTTTTGGTCGCGGAAAGTCAGAGCGACGCTTTGGCGTTTGAACTTTACACTAATTTCGCGAACTATATTTATCCTGTCATCGGCGTGTTTCTTTTCGCTTGGCTGACGAATAAGTTTTTGGGCAGGTATGTTAAAAAGCTAAACATGATCGAAGTGTTGAAGTAAAGGGGAAATTGATTTGAAAATCAAGAGAAGATTTTGGATGATTGTACTGATTCTGCTCATCGCGCTGTTCGCCGTTTTTGTATGCGCGTGCGGGGGAGGGGATGCGGAAGTTTCGTATATTCCGAACGATGTGAACGACTCGGATTCGAATTATAACAATATTGAACCTCAAATTCCGACGTATGACGAAATTGAGGTTCTGATTTTGATGTATCACGATATTCGCGCGTATGAGGTGGCGGGAAATCCTGAGATCGTCTCAACATATGCCTTTCGCCGGCAACTTGAAACGTTACGCAACAGAGGATATGAAGTTATTACGTTTGACGATTTGATTGCTTTTGTGGATTATGGCAAAGATTTGCCGCGACGGTCGGTTGTTATAACTTTCGACGACGGACATCGGAGCAATTTAGAATTGGCGGCGCCGATTTTGAAGGAGTTCGGAATGTCTGCCACCATAAGTCTTATAGGTATTCAAATGGGAAAATCTACATACAGAGATACATATGTTCGGGCGATACCGCATTTTGATTTTTACGAAGCGTTACCGTGGACAGAGAGCGGAGTGATTCAAATCGGGCATCATTCGTATGATATGCATTGGGTAGATTGGATTGAGGGAACCTGGAGCGGCGCCGATCCGACAATTCCTTTTCGCCGCGGCGTTTTGCAACGCGCAGGCGAGTCTGACGCCGAGTGGCGCGCGGCGTTTGTTCGGGATTTCGAGTTGCTTCGAGATATGATATACGAGAATTTGGGCATAAATGTCAATGTTTACGTTTATCCTTACGGGCTTTTCAATGCGGCGACGGAGGAGATGTTACGGGAATTGGGGGTTCGAGTGACGTTGACCACAAATCCCGGTATAAATGTGGTGGAACACGGAAATCCCGACAGTTTGTTCGCGCTTCATCGGTTTAATATGGACGATGATATGGTTGGCGAGCGGCTAATTAGGTTTTTGGACGGTGTTTGGCGTTGATTCTCAAATTTATTGACATTTTTACAGATATTTTGATATAATACAATACGATGTAATGAAAATTTAAATTATAGGAGGAGCTTAAAATGGAAGAATTTAAAATGAAATCGCAAAATCATCCGAAAAAAGTGAAAAAAATTATTTCAACAAGCATTATCGGAATTATTGCTCTTGTTTTGTTATTCAATGCTTTCAGAATCGTACCGGCGGGGCATACGGGAGTCAGACTTACAATGGGAAGGGTTACGGGCACAACGAATGAAGGGCTTGTACTTCAAGTGCCGTTTGTTCAAAGTATTGTGATAATGGATAATCGAATTACCGATCTTACGTTCAGAACCGAGGCGGTAACAGGAGATCTGCAAGCCGTAACCATGACATATACGGTGAATTATTTCTTGAACCCCGATATGTCGGGTGAAATTTTCAGAACGATCGGCGTAGGGTTCGAATCTGTAATTGTAAGACCGACGGTTGAAGAAATCGTAAAGGATATTACGGCGAGGTACACGATAGAAGAGTTGATTACCGAAAGAGCCAGAGTGAGCGCGGATATAACATCAAGCTTGCAAAGTGCGCTTGGTCAGCGGGGATTAACTTTCGAAAGATTTAATATTGTTGACTTTTCGTTTTCGGAAGAGTTCAGCAACGCTATTGAAGCTGTAAGAGTTGCCGAGCAAAACGCTTTAAGAGCGGAGCAGGATTTGGAAAGAGTTAGGTTTGAGGCGGAGCAAGAAGTGGCGCGCGCCGAAGCGCAAGCGGAAGTTCTTAGATTGCAGGCGCAAGAGTTAACGGATACAAACTTACAAGCGATGTGGATTGAAACTTGGGACGGTGTTTTGCCGCAAGTTATGACGGATAGCAGCGGATTGCTTATTAATTTCGGGAACTAAGAATGGCGATTTCGACGCGTGCATAAAAATGTAAAACCGTCATAGGTTTAGCAATCACCTCGTATAATTTATACGAGGTGATTGTTATGTTTATTGTGGTTCGAAGAAGTAATTTGATTTTGCTTGTTTGCATAATGCTGACGTCTTTTTACGCGTTTTCGCTTTGGTTGAATCGCGCGGAGCCTGCGGAGGAAGCGATAGCGACGTTTGCATCTCCGTCAAGCGGACGTGTGATTGTTATCGACGCGGGGCATGGTGCGTTGTGTTAAGTACAACTAAACAAAAGAAAAAGCGACTATTGAATCTGAAAAATTAAATGAAATTCTCGCACCAAAAGTGCGAGAATTTTTTGTTAATAAAACTATTGACAATTTAATACGTTTCGTGTATAATGGAATCGGATTCCCGATTTAACGAAAGGGTGATGTTGAATGTATATTCATAGACATATTGAACCTGTTGTGGCACGAATATCAAAACGCAAGCCTGTTTTGGTTATAACGGGCGCGCGGCAGATTGGCAAATCCACTATGCTTAAAGAAATTTACAGCGATATAAATTACATTACGCTGAATAGTCCGCTTGTACGAGAATCGGCGAAAGAAAATCCGTCGCTGTTTTTCGATGTAAATAAACCGCCCGTTGTTGTGGACGAAATCCAAAAGGCAGCAGAGCTTTTCGATTACATCAAAGATATTGTAGACGAGGATAAAACAAAAGGGCAATTCTATCTTACAGGGTCGCAAAGTTTGAAACTGATGAAAAATGTTAGCGAGAGTCTTGCCGGACGGGCGGGCATAATCAAAATGCTCGGACTTTCGGTGCGTGAACTTGCGAAGTCAACCTACCGCGAGCCGTTTTTGCCAACGATTGAGCAAATGTCGCCAAATGATAATATCGACATTGATTATTCAACGCTTGTTTCGTATATTCATAAAGGATTTTTCCCCGAATTGCACGAAACAGAATCTGACTTGAAGGATTGGGCGGATTATCACAGCTCATATTTTCAAACTTATATCGAAAAGGATATCAAAGATGTTTTGAATATCCAAGACGAGTCGGCGTTTATCAAATTCGTCAAGGCTTGCGCGTCGCTGACGGGTGAAATGTTGAATATGTCTACTATCGCCGAAATTTGCGGCAAGGATGCTAAAACTGTTCGCGCGTGGTTGTCGGTTTTGGAATCGAGCGGGCTTGTATATTTACTCGAACCGTATCACAACAACTTCAACAAACGAATGATTAAATCGCCGAAGTTATACTTTCTTGACACAGGACTTGCGTGTTGGTTGCTTGGTTGGAACACTCCGGAGCAATTGGCAAACGGCGCGATGTGGGGGCATATTTTCGAGAGTTTTGTATTTGCTGAAGTTTTGAAAAGCTACTACAACGACGGCATTGTGAAGCCGCCGCTTTACTACTATCGTGATACCGACAAAAATGAAATTGATTTGATTATTGAGAGCGGCGACACACTTCACCCGATTGAGATTAAAACAACAAGCGACCCGAAAAAATCAATGATTAGCGCGTTCCAATGTCTTGATAAAGTTCCGACGAAAAAGGTCGGTACGGGCGCGGTTATCTGTCTTGCGAAAGATAGATTGCCGCTTACCGATAATGTTTGGATATTACCCGCGGGGATGATTTAAAATGCGTTGAAATATATAGTATAAAGAAGCGAAATAATAATTGACTTTTACCGACAAAAAGTGCATAATTGCATAATAGAGTATGTGAGAATTTCGCCTTATAAGGAACGGAAAGGAAAATCAAAATGGCAATACAAAACAAAAGTAACGACTCATCAATCTTAATAACTGAATTTGAACAGAAAATATGGAAAGCCGCAGATATACTACGCGGAAATATTGACGCATCCGAATATAAACACGTCGTTCTTGGTTTGATTTTCCTTAAATATATTTCGGATAAATTCGACGAGAGATATAATCAGCTTCGAGAAGAAGGCGATGGTTTCGAAGAAGACGTTGACGAATATACTGCAGAAAATGTTTTTTATGTACCGCCGTCGGCTCGGTGGGATATTATTCGCGATGAGGCGCGTTCGCCCGAAATTGGCATAGTTATTGATAATGCTATGCGTGCAATTGAGCAAGAAAACAAGAAGTTGAAAGGAATTTTGCCTAAAAATTTCGCAAGACCGGAACTTGACAAACGTAGGCTTGGTGACGTCGTGGATTTGTTCACCAACTTTAAAATGAACGATCATAATGGCGCACAGGATATTCTCGGAAAAACTTATCAATATTGTCTTCGAAAATTTGCCGAGCAGGAAGGGAAACTTGCAGGAGAGTTTTTTACGCCCGAATGCGTGGTTAAAACGCTTGTTGAAATTATTAAACCGTTTAACGGCAGAGTTTATGACCCTTGTTGCGGTAGCGGCGGAATGTTTGTTCAATCTGCGGATTTTATAAAACATCATCAAGGAAATATTAGAAATATTGCTATATATGGACAAGATTCCAACCCAACAACTTGGAAAATGGCGGCAATGAACCTTGCCATACGTGGTTTGGACGCGGATTTAGGACAATATAATGCCGACACTTTTTTCAATGACTGTCATCCAACCCTTAAAGCAGATTACATATTAGCAAATCCTCCGTTTAACCTTTCAGATTGGGGCGCGGATAAATTAGTTGACGATGTTCGTTGGAAATACGGATTGCCGCCCTCAGGTAACGCAAACTTTGCGTGGCTACAACATATGATTCACCATTTATCTCCTAATGGTAAAATTGGAATGGTTTTGGCAAACGGTTCGCTGTCATCGCAAAGTGGCGGTGAGGGCGAAATTCGAAGAAGAATTATCGAAGACGACCTTGTGGAAGGTATCGTCGCAATGCCTACGCAATTATTTTATACAACGCAAATTCCGGTTTCGTTGTGGTTTATTAATCGCAACAAAACGCAAAAAGGCAAAACGCTATTTATAGATGCACGAAAAATGGGAACTATGATTTCACGCAAAAACCGCGAAATGACCGACGAAGATATTGCCAAAATCGCTGCGACTTTTGAAGCGTTCAACAACGAAACTCTTGAAGATGTGAAAGGTTTTTGTGCCGCTGTTACCACCGAAGAAATTGCAAAACAAGATTTCATACTTACGCCCGGACGATATGTTGGGATTGAGGAGCAAGAGGACGACGGCGAACCTTTTGACGATAAAATGAAACGATTGACGGGCGAGCTTTCGGGGATGTTTGCTAAATCGCATGAGTTGGAAAATGAAATCAAAAAACGATTAGGAGGAATCGGGTATGAAATTCGATGAAAAATTAAATATTTCAGATATGGTTAAGTGCGCGGAAAATTTCAAAAAAACTATAGCGAGAGCTTTAAAACTTGAAGCGAGAGACCCAAAAGTTTTTTTAGGTGATGAAAACGACTATTCGTTTGAGTATCAATTTGCGCGTTCTGCGGTTATACAAGTATTTGAAACAACGATAGAAAGCGCCTGGAAAATAATGCAACGTTGGATTAAAATAAACGCTGACAGCGGCATCGCGGAAAAACCCAAACGCGAGCTTTTCCGCATAGCTCACAATAGCGGGCTAATAGCTGACCCGGAAAGCTGGTGGAATTTTTATGCCGCCCGTAATAAAACATCGCACACTTATCATGAAGAAATTGCTGAAGAAGTTTACGTGGCTGCAAAACAATTTGAAAAGCACTTAACGGACTTTATAAAAAGGTTGGAGGAACGCCGATGATAGCGGTTAGTCCGTTTGAAATGGAAATTATACTTAATATAATAAAAAAGCACACGCCAAATTATGATGTGTTAGCGTTCGGTTCGCGCTACAAATGGACGAATACCGAAACAAGCGACCTTGATTTGGCTTTAATTGGCGAGGATAAAATCGGATATAGTGTTATAAGCAAAATCAAAGAAGATTTTATGGAAAGTGATTTGCCGTTTAAGGTAGATGTAATTGATTATAATGCGATTAGCGAAAGTTTTAAAAAAATTATTGACGCAGGAAATGAGAGGATATATAAGGGAAAACGCGAGCGATTGGGTTTGAGGTGTAAACTTGGTGATGTGTGCGATATAAAGCACGGTTTCGCTTTCAAAGGTGAATATTTTTGTGATACCCCAACAGAATATTTATTAGTTACTCCCGGAAATTTTGCAATAGGCGGAGGTTTTCAATTCGGCAAGCCCAAAAATTATAATGGACCTATTCCTAAGGATTATATGCTAAACGAAGGCGACTTAATTGTAACAATGACTGATTTAAGCAAACAAGGGGATACATTGGGATATTCTGCTTTTATTCCGGAGGATAATCGTTATTTGCACAATCAGCGTATTGGTTTAGTAACTATAAATAGTGATAATGTTTTAAGTGAATATGTGTATTGGATTATGCGAACAAGGGATTATCAAAAGTATATCGTAAATCACGCATCAGGAAGTACGGTAAAACATACTGCGCCAAAAACAATTTTGTCGTATGAAATCGAGCTGCCCGACCTCGACACGCAACGCACCGTCGCCGACACACTCTCTTCATTCGACGATAAAATCGCCAACAACACAGCGATAAATCATAATTTAGAACAGATGGCAAGGGCGGTATGGGCGGAACGATTTGGAAACCGTGAGCCAAATTGCAAACTTGGTGATTGGTTTCCTGTCATTACCGGCAAGAAAGACGCCAATGTTGCCAAAGGCGGGATATATCCTTTTTTTAGTTGCTCGCAAAATATTTTGTATACCGATAATTACTCATTTGACGCAAACGCTATATTGCTTGCAGGAAACGGCGACTTCAATGTCAAGGTTTATAGCGGTAAATTTGAAGCCTACCAACGCACTTATGTTTTAATACCAAACGAACAAAAACATTTAGGGTTCTTATATTATGCTATCAAACATTGCCTCTCTGAAATTACATCGGGTTTCAGAGGCTCGGTTATTAGGTTCATCACAAAAGGTAGTATAGAAAATTTTGAACTGTTTATGCCTTGCGATGATGAAACATTTGGGTTGTTTAATGGATTTGTTGAACAAATAGCACACAATAACGCAGAAAACGCTCGCCTTGCGGAACTCCGCGACACTTTATTACCTCGCCTAATGTCCGGCGAGGTATTCGTCGCAGACCTCACCGCTAAATGATGATTTAAAGAAAGAGGTAAGAATATGATAAATAATAATTATTGGAGTTTCAATGTTACACCACAAGATGTAGTTGATTTTATTATAACTATCGGCAAAAATGCAGTTGAATTAAAAGAAGATTGAAATTTTCGGGACGACAATTTAATTGCAATAAATTCATCGAATATTTTTGCCCCCGTTTATAGACTGGGAAAAACCGAAGAGCATTATGAAAAAGAAATTGTGGTTTACAATGCAATGCTTGCCGCTAAAAATTTTATCAATCAGCCAAGACCACAAATGCAACAAACGTCAACCTATAACCCTTTCTTCGCTTCATACTATAATCCTACATTAGCTGAATATAATGAATATCAAGACAGGCTAAGATGGCATACCGATAATATTCCAAAATATATTGTTATTAGATATGGAGAAAAAGGCATTGAGTGGGTTTTTGATAAGTTTGGAGATGAAGTTAAGAGATGTTACTATAGCAATCAATGATAATAAAGAAGAAGGTGGTCATCCTATGTCGTTCACCGAAGCTAACTACGAAAATGCTATAATTGAAATACTTCGTAACACGTTGGGCTATACGCATATTTACGGACCGGATGTGGCGCGGGATTATTCTGATGCGCTTTATTTAGACGAGCTTATGTCAGCTCTGCGGCGTGTTAATCCGAAACTGCCGGAAAGTGCGTTAAGTGAGGCGGTCGCCAAATTACGCGACTTCGGAAGCGGCGCTCTTATACAAAAGAATAAACAGTTTACGGATTACCTTCAAAACGGTGTTGAAGTAAATTATTTCGACAACGGCGAACAACATGCGACCTTGGTACGACTGATAGATTTTGAAAACCCCGGTAAAAATAGTTTTATTGTCGCTAATCAATGGACTATTTCAGAAAATAGTACAAAACGCCCGGATATTATTATATTTATAAACGGTTTGCCGTTGGTGGTGTTTGAGGTGAAATCACCGTCGCGCGAGGAAGCCGATGTAAGTGAAGCATACAATCAACTTCGCAATTATATGCACGAAATCCCAATTTTGTTTACTTATAACGCTTTTTTGATAACAAGTGACCTTGCAATATCAAAAGCCGGAACCATTACGGCAAGCGAAGACCGTTTTATGGAATGGAAAAGTAAAGACGGTAGTTACGAAAGCACACAGTATGCGGATTATGATACCTTAATTGAAGGAATATTTAACAAAGCGCGTTTACTCGATATTATTAAGAATTTCATCTGTTTTTCTGACGATGCAAAAATTTTAGGCGCTTATCACCAATATTTTGCGGTTTGTAAGGCTGTGACATCTTCTGCAAAAGCTACTGAAACAGATGGCAAAGGCGGTGTGTTTTGGCATACGCAAGGTAGTGGCAAGTCGTTGTCAATGGTGTTTTACGCAAAATTGTTGCAAGATGCACTTAATTCACCAACGATTGTCGTATTAACCGATCGAAATGACCTTGACGACCAACTTTATGGACAGTTTTCAAAGTGCGCCGATTTTCTTCGACAAACTCCGGAACGCGCTACAAGCCGTGCAAATTTGAAAGAATTGTTAGCAGGGCGAGAAGCTAATGGTATCATATTTACTACGGCGCAAAAGTTCGAGGAATCGTTTGACGTTCTTTCAGATCGCCGAAATATAGTTGTTATCGCGGACGAAGCGCATCGCAGTCAATTTGTTGACGAAAAAGTGAGCGTGGAAGGGCAAATCAAAAAATCATTCGGACTAATTATTCGCGAAAGTTTACCGAACGCAACTTACATAGGATTTACAGGAACCCCAATTTCCTCAAAAGACCGTTCAACTATTGAAGTTTTCGGCGATTATATTGATGTATATGATATGACGCAGGCGGTTGAAGATGGCGCGACACGTCCCGTTTATTACGAAAGCCGTGTTATTCACCTGAAACTTGACGAAGATATTTTACGACTTATTGATGTCGAATATGAAATTATGGCAGCAAACGCTGAACCACACGCGATTGAAAAAAGTAAAAAAGAACTTGGGAAAATGGATTCTATTCTCGGCAACGAACAAACCATAACTACACTATGCGAAGATATCATTAAGCACTATGAAGAAAATCGACAGTATGAATTAACCGGTAAAGCAATGATTGTAGCATATTCACGCCCGATTGCAATGGATATTTATAAAAAGTTATTACAAATGAGGCCGAATTGGAACGAAAAACTCGGCGTTGTAATGACTTCTGATAATAAAGACCCCGAAGAATGGCGAGGGATTATCGGAAACAAAAGACACAAAGACGAAATGGCAAAGAAATTTAAAGACGACGATGACCCGTTGAAAATTGCTATTGTTGTGGATATGTGGCTGACAGGATTTGATGTGCCATCCCTTGCAACAATGTATGTCTATAAACCAATGTCCGGACACAATCTTATGCAGGCAATCGCGCGCGTCAACCGTGTTTATAAGGAAAAAGAGGGTGGTTTGGTTGTGGATTATGTCGGTATCGCAGGCGCATTAAAGCAAGCGATGAACGACTACACTAAACGCGACAAGCAAAATTATAGCGAACAAGATATTGCCAAAACCGCCTTGCCGAAATTTATTGAAAAATTGGAAGTTTGTCGAGACTTGTTGCACGGATTTGATCATTCAGAATTTATGGACGATAAATCTACTGACTTGCAAAGAGCAAAGACTATTAGCGGCGGTGTAAATTTCTTATCTGCAATCGACAAAGAAAAACAAAAAGAAGAATATATCAAAGAATCAATGTTGTTACGTCAAGCATTGTCGCTTTGTCGTTCATTGTTGAATTCGCAACAAAGACTTGAAGCGGCATATTTTGAAACTGTACGCACACTTTTAACTCGCATTTCCAGCGAAGACAAACCTTTGTCGCTCAAAGAAATCAACGAACGTGTGAACGAACTTTTAAAAGCGAGCATTCAAAGTAAAGGCGTAATCAATTTGTTTTCGGATATTGACAAAGAATTTTCGTTATTTGACTCGAAGTTTCTTGCTGAAATTGCGAATATGGAAGAACGCAACTTGGCGGTTGAGATACTTAAAAAACTATTAGCGGAACAAATTTCACTTTATCGAAAAACCAATTTCGTAAAATCGGAAAAGTTTTCTGAAATGATGTCCCGCTTGATTAAAGAGTATATAAATGGTATGATTTCTAACGAGGAAGTAATCGCTGAGTTGATGAAAATGGCAAAAGATATGACAACAGCGCAAGAAGAAGGCGATGAACTTGGGTTGTCCTATGAGGAATTGGCTTTTTATGACGCGCTTACAAAATCAACGGCAATAAAAGATTTTTATCAAAATGATGTTCTTATTGAAATGACACAAGAGCTTACAGATTTGCTTCGTAAAAGTCGTACTATTGATTGGCAGAAAAAAGAATCTGCTCGCGCTGATATGCGACGTATGGTTAAACGACTTCTTAAAAAATATAAATATCCGCCGGAAGGCGTGGAAGATGTAATCTCAACAGTTATGACCCAGTGTGAAATGTGGGCAGATAATTAAATTATTCTAAATATTTTTAATATTTTATAAAAATGTCGTTTGCAGAACTCGCAAGCAATGCATGTGTTGTAACACACGCTAACTTTTTGCAAATTTACCTATTCGGTAAAACTACAAAAGCACTTGTTGAGGATTTGTCATAAAACTCCCAGTAAATCAAAAATCGTCATAAGTTGATTGTGGCGATTTTTACTTTTTAAGCCGCTTTGCGCCTGCTGATATTTTTGAAAAATTCAAAAATAAATGTTATAATTTTCGATGAAAAGGTTTGAAAAAAACTACAAAAATTTTTAAAGGTTTCCTCAAAACATTTGAAATAAATTTTTGCTAATTCAGAAAAACTAATCGTGAAAGCTTCACTCGTTTTTACAGTTTTTCAACGTTCAAATTTTGTAGAAATTTGAACGTTTAGCAGACGCGAAGCGGCTTGAAAATCGTCCGATTTTTGCGGACGACTTCGAGGGTTTGGGATACTTCCCAACAAGCAACTTCACCAAAAGATTCTGACAGGAAATTTTTGTGAAGTGCCGCACAGTAGGTGACCACGTGCATTGCTTGTGAATTCTATAAACGCCCTATTGCACGCGTTGACTCGGCGTGCGGCGTACGGATATTTCTCAATGTTTACCGCGTTGCTTGTTCTGAATCAGCAAAAAAATCTCGCCGTTAATTTCAATTCAACCCAATGGATTTTTACCAAAAATCCTCAGGCAAATCCTCAATAATCTTCTTAAATAAATCCACCGCTTGATATGTACAAAAAATTGACACCTAATTCGCCCTGATAATCGACTTGCCAAAACTTTCGACCAGAAATCTTCCTTCGTTTTCTGCTCCGACTACATCGGGAATTGCGCCGCAAAACTCATTTTGACTCACCGTTTCATAATTGCGATATTCTTTTATCGCGCGTTGTAAATATTCAACCATTTTCCAAAATTTTTTCCCCTCTGCGATTGCTTTTCCATCTTTCCATTGTGCGACCGACTGACTTGTAACTCCAGCGAAATCTGCGATTTTTGGCTCGTCCGTTTTTCTTCAATTAATTTCCGCAACCTTGTCGGAAATGGTGATTCGTAATTATTTTTGACATTCATATTAAACTTTGTCCTCCTTGTTAAAATCGATTGCGTTTTACATAAAAGCATTGGCCTTGTTTGCAAAATGAATTATAATTAACTCGTATTGATTATAGCGAATTTATTTGCTGATGTCGATGCGAATCTAAAGAATGAGAGGAAGGTGCGATGTACAAAAAGGAATACAAGCGCACAAATAATAATAAAATTGTAGGGAATCAAATTGCATTTTGGGAGTGTGATTTCTTATGAAAAATAACACATCGAAAAAGGTTGAATACAAAATCATCAACATAATTTCCACCCAAGATAAGACGGAACTTGCCGAGATAATAAATCGGAAAATTTCAAATTTAATAAAAAAAGACTTGGCAAACGAGGTGGAGCTATGTTAATATACACCCAAGATTCAATAGTCGCTTTGTTTGGAGGGTTGCAATGAACACGGTGGATTTCAACCAATCACGCGGCGACAAAAGCCCGTCTTGCGTTCTTGGGAAATCTTCAAGTACGAGTTGTTCGCCAAATCAGAGATTTGGACAACTCAGCAAAGTGGCAATTTACGTCCGCCTGTCGGACGAGGACAGGGACAAGCGTAACGCGACGGATGAAAGTGAAAGCATACAGAATCAAAAATCCATGCTTGTCGCGTATGCAATGGAAAAGGGCTGGGATGTTTATAAAATTTACTGCGATGAAGATTATTCGGGCGCGGACAAAAGTCGCCCCGAGTGGAACAAGCTAATCGCAGATGCGGAAGAACAAAAATTTAATATTGTCTTATGCAAAACTCAATCGCGTTTTAGTCGTGAGTTGGAAATGGTTGAAAAATATATCCACGATAAATTTTTGGAATGGAATATCCGATTTGTTTCGATTGTTGACAACGCCGATACCGATATTAAGGGAAACAAAAAATCGCGGCAAATCAACGGACTGATTAACGAATGGTATCTCGAAGATTTATCGGATAATATTCGCCGAACGCTCAATCACAAAAAGCAGAACGGCGAGTGGACGGGTTCGTTCGCGCCGTACGGGTTTATGCGCGACCCGCTTGATAAAAATCATCTTGTGATTGACGAGGAAGCGGCGGAAGTTGTTCGCGAGATTTTCGATATGTTCTTGAACGGTATGGGATATTTAACGATTGCTCAAAATTTGAATAATCGCGGAATCCTCAATCCGGCTAATTACAAAAAATCGAAAGGTTCAAAATACAGCAATCGCGACAGTAATCGCCAGCGCGTTACGGGCAATATGTGGACGAATGACACGATTTACTACATACTTCGCAAAGAGGAATATATCGGAACGCTTTGCCAAAACAAAACCGAGAATATCAGTTATAAGAATAAAAAGCGGCGGATTCATTCTCGTGATAAGTGGACACGGACTTTCAATGCGCACGAGCCGATTATTGGTATGGATATTTGGGAGCGAGTTCAAGCGAAACTTTCCACGAGAACTCGTCCCGATAAGCGAACAGGCGAGAAGCATATCTTTAACGGAAAAGTGTTCTGCGGTGTTTGCGAAAATACGCTGACAAAGGTGAACACACCGGAGAACAAGGGCGGATTTCGGTATCTGAAGTGCCGAACCTATAACAATTCAACTGATGTTTGCGATAACGGAAAGTCTATTCGATTTGACGCGTTAGAGGATATTGTCTTGATTGAGGTCAATAAATTGCTGACTGAATATCACGATTCCGCGAAAATCAAGGTTGACGACGCCGGTAAGCAACGCAAGTTGGATAAGCTTGCGAAGGAGAAGTCGGACATTGCGGCGCAACTCGAAAAGAAGAATAAGGTTATAGAGTTGCTTTATTCCGACCGAGTTGACGGAATTATCACATCGGAGCAATTTATTCAGTTTAGCAAAACCGCGCAGGATAGCATTGATACCTTCAACGAGCGTGTTTCAAGGATTGATATGGAAATTGAAGCTATCAAGCAGGGATTAGCTGACGACAATATTAAAGAGAAGATAATCGTCAAGTATTCGCGGATTGATAAACTTACTCACGAAATCGTGGGTGGATTTATCAAAACGATTTATGTCGGCAAGGTTGGCGATAAAAATGTGCCGAGGGAAATCAAAATTGTGTGGAATTTTTAGTAGGGCTCCCGAAAAATGCAGGCTTTAGCCGAAATTTTTTGGGATAAAGGAGCAAAACGCCCATAAGACGAAGCTTTTCGGACGATTTTTGTACGAAAACGAGTTCGAGGGCGAGTTGCGACGGTTGTACTTATGCGTACGCTCCTCATGGAGGGATTGACGACGGGGCGTCGGGGCATGGAACAATCGAAAAGGAGATAAACCTTGCGATTGCGCTGAAACTTCAAGAGTTTATCGAGCAAAGCGGCGGGGTTGCGATTCTTACCCGATATGACGACCGCGGAACGTTTGACCCTGATCGTCCCGCCGGAATGACGCAGCGGCGCAGCGACTTGCTTGAGCGTGTTCGCGATAGAGACGAATCAAATGCCGATATGTTTATCAGCATACATATGAACACGTTCGCTGATAGCCGATATAGCGGCGCGCAGGTGTTTTACAGCACTTCAAACGAGGGAAGTCAAACGCTTGCGACGAGCATAAGGGCAGGGATTGCGCAAGCGGTTGGAGAAGATAATCCGCGGGAGATTAAACCGGTGAATACGCAAATTTTCGTGTTGAAAAACTCAATGGTTCCGGCGGTGTTGGTGGAGTGTGGGTTTTTAAGCAATCCCGCCGAGGCGGCAATGCTTCGAACCGAGGAGTATCAACGCAAACTTGCGTGGGGGATATTTTCGGGGATAGTGAGGTATTTTAATGATATGTGATTTTTATAATTAAGGCGGTAATTTACCGCTTTCGTTTTTTAGAGGTCATCTCCGAGGGCGCAAAATTAGGAAATCATTGACAACTTACAGTTGATGGTGTAGAATAGCGATGTGGCGAGGAGTTCTCGAAATTTATGAAAAAGAATCTGCAACTATTTTGGATTTTCTTTAAAACATCGGTGGTTACAGTAGGCGGAGGGCTTGTTATGCTTCCGCTTATTGAGCGTGAGGTTGTGGACAAGCGTGATTGGATTTCAAGGGACGAAATTTTGGATATTTTCGCGGTAGCGCAAACTTTGCCGGGAATGATTATCGTAAAAGTTGCATTTTACGTTGGATATAAAGTCGGCGGAATATTCGGCTCGCTTATTGCGGCGTTTGCCGTTATCCTGCCGTCGTTAATAGCGATATTTACGGTTGCGGCAGTACTTCCCGCGGCGGTGGAGAATGTTTATGTTAAAAGGGCGTTTCGTGGGGTAACTATCGGACTTTCGGCTATGCTTTTACATCTCGCGTTTGATTTAGGCAGGCGAACAATCAAAAATTGGATCGGTATCGTACTTTTGATTGTTGCAATCGTTGCGGCAGTTGTGTTGAGAATCAATAAAGTTTATATCATACTATTCGGCGCGGTTGCCGGGCTTTTAATTTTCCTTTTTAAGCGTGGGAAGGAGAATGATAAGTCATGACCATACTTTTAGAGTTGTTTTGGGTGTTTTTTATGCTCGGGTTGCTTGGGTTTGGCGGCGGGTACGCGATTATTCCGTTGCTTCAATACGAGGTTGTAAACCGGGGATGGATGACGCTTTACGAATTCGCGGATATTGTCGCGGTTACACAGATAAGTCCCGGCCCTATGGGTGCGAACGCGGCGGGATACGTTGGTTACGCAATGGCGGGACCTATTGGAGCCGTTGCGGCGATAATAGGACTGATCGCGCCGTCGTTTATACTGGTTTTGTTGGTTGCTCATTTTTTCAAAAAATTCTACCAAGCTAGCTTGACGCAAAGCATACTGCACGGCGTTCGCCCTGTAACCATTGGGCTTATCGCAAGTGCGGGATATACGTTTTTTATGATGTCGCCGTTCGGCGATGTTCGTAATGTCGCCGCAAGTGTCGCGATTTTCATGGTTGCGGGTTCGCTGTCATTCGTTAAAAAGATAAATCCTGTGTTGATTATACTTATCTCCGCGATTTTGGGGATATTACTGTTATAGAACTAAAAAAGAGCCGAATTTGGCTCTTTTTTTATGATGTTTTATGACATCAGTTCAGCTATGGTATATCGTTTCAATTCGGTGGATAATTCTTTTTGTATGCGCTCGAATTCTAGATGAACAGCGCAAACTTGTGCTCTGCTTTTGAAATTGCAGTCATTATCTTTTCGCAGGCAGTCGGTTATAAACAAGCTTTGATCGACTGCGGATACTATGTCAAAAATCGTAAAAGTATCAGGAGGTTTGATTAATTGATATCCGCCGTCGCAGCCGCGTATGCTTCGCAAAAAGCCGGCATGTTCTAACTTTTTTAAGATTTTATATCCAAACTGCTTAGGAATAAGCTCTGAGCCGCATATTTCTTTTACGGTTTTCTTATTTCCCGTCGCTAAAGCTCGAATCACCCTTATACCGTAGTCGCACTCTTTGGTTAAATACATTTAATATGCTCCGTTCTGTACATATATCAGTTAGCATTGTAACATTTGTTTTGTTATTTGTCAATTTAAAAAATGCCCTGCTAGCAGGGCATTTTTTAAATTGACTGTTCTCTTACCGAACAAGTCCCCATCTATGGGCGGTGTTTGCGTTGTGCGTTTCGATGTTTTGCCTTATCAGCCGTTCGCGCTCTATCGCTGCTTCGTAAAATCCTCGAAGTACATTGTAAACCCAACTATTCGGCTCGTAATGCAACATATGATTCCAGATCATATGCGGCGGAAGAGCTTGAATGGTTGTTAAGTATTGATTGAATCTTGCTTCGTCTTCCGCCTGTCGTGACTCTGTTTCCAACTCTTGATTTCTGATCTTCTCATTTCTTGCCATTGTAACGTGCGGAATCAAGTTGTATGGGTCGCCAACTGCTCTTAAATAGTTGATATGCGCTTGGAAATCGTCGTAATGTTGCGGAATTGTCGCAATCATCTCCTGTCGTTGACGTTCCCAATCCGCTCGCTCGCGGTCAAACGCTTGCATACGCCGATCTTCAAGATTTTGCTCTAGTTGCATTTGCTGCATTGCGTGCTGACTTCTGATATTCGCTTCGTTTTGCGCGGCAAGCGTTCTCGCTTGCGCGATTCGGTTTTGAATGTTGAAAAGTTCGTTATCGCGATTTTGCATGATGCCGAATTGCAAATTATCGAAATTGCTCGACATTCTTGCGGCGGTGCTTTCCGCCGCGCCGCCCGAAATTCCTTGCGCTTGCAGTAAGCGCGGCAAACTGTTCATTGAACGCAGTCGCTGAACATACGCTTGTCTCGCCCGTTCTTCGGCGGTTTGATTCACTTCGCGGCGCATATTGTTATAGTCCTGCACTCTCTGCTGCGCCGCAAAATTATTTTGCGCAATCGCGGAATGCAGCGCGTTTGTTTGAAGCTGTCGCATATTGTTGGCATGCGCTTGCGTTTGGAAGTTATTCTGCGACATGAAGTTCGGAGCGGGCTGCGGTTGAACCCGCTGACCGCCGTTGCTCGTCAGTTGGTATGTGCCGCCTGTCGTGTGAACGACCGAACCGACCGGAATACGATTCTGAAAATTCGAATCTTGGTACATTCTGTTTTGCGGACTCATATATCCGTATCGCGGAACCAAAGTATTCGGCGTACTTCCCGGCGCGAAGAACTGATGCCTGTTATTATTGCTCATGTTTTTCACCTCTCTTTAGTGTTTTATGAAGTTTAATATTTTTTTAAGGATTTTCAGTATTAAAAATCCCCATTCTTTAAACCAATTTTGTCTTTCGTTTTGCACGATCTCTCATCCTTTCAGATTATCCATCATTTTATCAACCAGCGCAAGCAGCAAGCCTTTTGTTACCGGATTATCGAAATCTTCCCACTTTTCGGGATTTTCCACAATGCCTGCCGCCGTTAAGCTGTCAAGATATTGTTTCGCCCAATGTTCTGTTGTATCAGTAACATCATTAGTGTCAGTAGTATCAACAACATCTGTCACGTCATCTTCGCCTCCTTTATAATCGATATTTAGCTGCTCGCAAATGCCTTTCGTTACCGCTTCGGCGAGATCAAACTGTCGATTTCGCAGAATGTCGTTATCGTTCGCGTTGTCGATAAATCCAAGCTCTACGAGCACCGCGGGCGCTTTCGGACGGCGTAACATAAACAAATCTTGTGAGTATTTAACGCCGCGGTTTCTCATGCCCATATTTACCAGTTGTGCTTGAATTTTTTGCGCCAATTGATCGCCAAAACTGCCGCTGACAAACGCATAAGTTTCGGCGCCAATCCCGCCGCCGGCGTTGCAATGAATTGACACGCAATAATCCGCGCCGAAGTCGTCGCTTCCTTGCGCGCGCAACGTAAGGCTTTCGGTAACCGTTCGTCCGAGAATGTCGGTTAGATTATTTCGGCTCATTCGAACGTCTACGCCGCTAAGTTCCAATAGCGCTCGAACGGTATCGGCAACCTGAAACGTAACATCCTGCTCGCGCAGCCCGAATCCGGTTGCTCCGGTATCAGGCGGGGCGAAGTTATGCCCTGGATCTAAAAATACTTTCATTAATTTTCCTCCTTATTTTCAAATTCCTCGTCCTCGTTTTCAATTTCCATCCAATCTTGAACTTTTCCCTCCAAAACATCGACAACCGAACCTTTTAACTTGCCGTCGGTCAAAATTTTTCCGTCCTCGGCGACGAGTCTGAACATTTTTAGTTTTTGCATAATCTCACTCCTTTCTATAATTCTACAATTGAATATATTCTGCTTTGTTATCCTGTCCACATAACCGTCGCGTTCGTCGCGCCCCACGGCGCGCCACTAACGCTTCCCGGCGGCCTGTTGATAGTAATTGATTGAACCCAAGTTCCGACAAACGCGTCGGTTCCAATCGACTGAATATTGCTACCAAGATTAATGTCTCCAAAAAGTGAGGAGTTTTCAAACGCCCAGCCATTTATAGTTACAAGGCTATTCGGGAAATCAACTTGCCCTATTTGAGTGTTAGTAAAAGAGCCCCACTCTATTGATGTTACACCTTCCGGAATCGTGACGCGCCAAATTTCTATACATTGAGGGTTGAACAGAAATGGTCTTAAACGAGTAAGTCCTTTTGGCAGGGTTATATGACTATTACCGTTCGCGAAATCGAGAAAATTTTGTTCAACTCCATCGCCTTGTATTTCCTTGACTCTCAAAGGGTATTCGGTAAACGGAACATTCGTCATATCTACGCCTTTATCAACCAATGCGTCTTTTATTTCGTGCTTAACATCATTCACCGCAGTTAATTGTTCGGCGATTGTCAAATTTTCGTTATTCATCGCTTACACCCCCAATATCGCGGTTAGCGACGCAGAAATATCGCCGATTTGCGGAATTCGCTCGGGCGGAATGGTTCCGTCCGAGTTCATCATACAGAATTGGTAGACTTGAAACGTTAATTCGTCTATATTTTCACCGCTGCCTAACTGTATATTGTTATTTGACATTGACCTTGCGCTTGCGCCTCCGGCAAATCCATGCTCCGCCATTGCGGTGCGCCCTACTGCGCCGCCGTTGCCTGCGCCTGCGTTCCAACCTCCGGCAAATCCGCCGGTTCCTCCGGCGGCGATAGTTCTAACATTGTCTAGAACTTCGTCAAGCATTTTAATGTTAGCGTTCCAAGTTTCACGGTCGGTTAAACTTAAATGCTTTTCGAAATCGTTAGTATGATTGCCGAATACCCACATAGGCGTCATACTGTTCCAATTGGTTCGCTCTTGCGCCGTGATATGCCGCACATTGTTATTATCATGCGCATTAAACGTTGAAACCGGGGTCATATTGTTCCAACTATTGCGTTCTGCTCCTGTGATATGCCGCACGTTATCATTGTTGTGTGTGTTAAACATAGTAATTGGTGTCATATTGTTCCAGTTAGCACGTTCTTGTACGTTGATATGCCGCACGTTGTCGGCGCTATGCGCGTTAAGGTTCGTTTGCAACTCATTATCGCCTGCAATTCGTGCGGTGCGTTCGGCGGCAAGCTCTGATCGGTCTGCTTTCTCGTCGAGTTGACTTTGCAGGTCGGTTTTATCTGCTTTCTCGTCAAGACGGTTATCTGTGTTTTCTGCAAATTGCTCAAAAGTGTCGGAATTATCGTTTATCACCGGAATAATAACCTCGCGCGCGATTTCCTCAACTTTTCTTTGCATTTCAAGTCTGTCTAGCCCCGGCGTATCAGGTTGATTCCAAACGCCTCTTCCGTGCAAATCCGCATTGGTAATTCTTTTCATCTTCATAATCTTATCCTCCTATCTTTGGTATTTTCCGTTTTCGGTGTATTCAAGCGCGACGCTGTAAATCGCGAACGGTTCGTTTAAATTTCTGTTCATTAAACGATACCTCGCCTTATCCACCTTTTTTATTCTGAACTTTCGGCTAAGCGTGCGAGTTGTTCTATCGGTTGACCACGTCCATCTGCTCCACTTGATGTTGCTCCAACTAAAATATCGTCCGCGGACGAAGTTTTCGCCGATTTTCCTCCAAAACCCGCGAACTTGCGCCCACAATTCAAGCCCGGTCGCAATTGCCGCGTCAAGCTGAACCGCTAAATATATAAATGTCTTTTTACGATAAAATAAATTTCCGTACAGCTCGGGCAAATCCCAATATGACTCAATCGCTTCGCCGTCGTCGTTAAAATGTTCTATATTGCCGGAATCCGAGAAAAATTTGTAAACCGCGCTTGCTCCCGCGCCCCCTCCGCCTGAATTATGCGCAAAATACAAATCATCCCCTTGCGTCCACATGAAATCAGCCTTTATATTGTCCAAAACATAGCACTCGTACTGGAAAGCCGATTGCGGCTCGTTCCGCTCGTATGATTTTTGCAGTCCGTCAAGCACATACACTTGCCCGCCAACGCAAAGCATATAAAAATCTCGATAAATGCAAGCGTGCGCAGTTGCGAGATCGTCGGGCGAGAAGTTTCTAAGCGCGCCGTTTACGAAATAACTCCGTGATTGCGCGATTATTCCGCCCATTATATCGCGGGCGGTAAGCGAGAACACTCCGTTTCGGGTAAGGAATAGCGGGTCGTTATCCAACGACGAAAAACACCGCCGCGAAATTGCGCCGTCGCCTTTTACGCTGCCAATTGTGCGAAAAATGGTTTTCAAAATACCGTCATCGCCTTTGTCAAACTCGCCCTGGCACATATAAACCGCAACGTCCTCACGTCCGTCTTTATGTACCGCAAGCCTGCCATCCACAGTAGAAAATCCCATAATCGCCGAGTTCGGTTCGCCGATAACAGTAAAATTTGTATCGGGAACGTAAGTCGGATTATCCTCCTTTGAATAGAAGAACCGATTTGGATTTTCGCTATCACCGGTAAAAAGTGCCACGTTTCGTGCTCCGTTTACACCGGAAAATCCTATGATATTGGTTCTCGTGAACGATCTTACATTGTCGGGAATTGCGGCGGGTCTATATTCTGCAGTAATTCGTAGCCAGTCTTCGCCAAGTAATACATACGACGGTCGTGTAATATGCGTCCAAAAATGAACTCTATGAGGATTTCCCGGAGTTGTGGAAGCGTTGGCTGGGCGCTCTTCCCATTCGCCGTTTGATTGTAATATTTCAACACTTATTATAGAGGTGGTGTTTCTTGCAAGGTCCGCGAAAGCAGATCCTCCTAAGTCAAAAAGCGGCATATCACCGCCAAAAGTTTCTGACCATCTATATCCAATCAAATTAAAAGGTTCCACAAACTCGCCGCCCTGCGGAGTTACTAACGCCGTTCCGCCGCCAAATCCTTTGCCGGCAAACACATGCGGAACATATGCAACCTCGGCGGCGGAAACATGTCTTATCGTTTCTCCGTCATATACAAAGTATCCGGTGCCGGCGCCACCGACGGTAACACCTTTGATATATAACTTGCCGCCCATTTCAAATCCGACAAAATTTGAGGAAGCCGCAATCGCGTGATTCGTATCGGCGATTTCATTTCCATTTATATCAAAAAGCCGCCGCCCCACGTGAATAATGGTTTCTCCGTTGTAGGTATATACACCTTGTATTCTGTTCGAAAACTCTCCGACTTTCTCATAGCCCATACGTTTGCGTATACTGCCGACAGAGTCACGTATCATATTTATCGCCTCGGGCGACCGTGATAAACTTACTTGCGTTGGCGAACTGGTTAAGTCCACACCGCGAAAGTTATCAATGTTCAGCACTTTGCGCCCAACGGTCGGCGGAACGTTAAACCTAACCACGAAGCCGCACCACCTTTGCCGCGCCAACGTCAGATTGACCACTTCGCAGATACTGCTCTCGCCCAACTTCGAACTCGTTGCGGTAAATCGCGGCAAGTCCGACATCCTCGTCTTTATAAAGTTGCGATGCCATGTAAAGCGGAAGCAATTCCGCGCCCTTATCGTCCAACTTAAACTCGTAATCGTCAGGCGTCACCGGTGTAATCTTATCATCGTCAGCGTACAAAAGTGACAAACCTTCGTTGCAAGTATAAGGCATCGCTGAAAGATATGGCATGGTGGTGTCGTCCTCAACAATTCGATCTCCATTCAACGCAAACATCTTTTGTAGTGTAATTAATTTTATGTCATACCAAGTCAAACTGTTCATCTCCTTTCGGGGTTTGCGTGAAATCACGCAATCTTCCGCCGAAAACGCGAGGTCAGGTATTTTATATACACGCTCCCTCACGTTTTCGACGAAATCTTACGCAATTTGACGCAAACATAATTTATGTTACTTGTCCTCTGAACTGCCTACTTATGCGCTCTTAGTACTACCATTTCCTTCGGACGAACTACTTTCGCGCCGTAGGTGTAAAGTCCTTTCACCGCGTCGGCAAACAATCCTTCGGGGCGATAAGCTTCGGTCTCATCAATCTGACCCGCGTAAGCGATAGCGTTGTTTGTTCGAACAATCATAAAATCGTCGGTTCCGTCATTATGCAAATTGTTCGATAATCGCACAAGCGCGTTGTTGTACATCCCAATCGCGCCTTGTCTGATCAGATCAACGTTGTTGCTCGCAAGTTCGGTCAACCTATCTTTAAACAGGTTATAGAACCACGGCGAAATAGTGATTGTAATCGTGTCGTTTGTCTGAACGCCGTTCGCCCAAAGTCGTTCGAACGCTTTGTCAACCATTTTCTTCGCCGCTTCGGCGGTGGCAATTTTCGTGCTCGGTGTCGCGTTATCGGTAGTCGTGTCAATCGCTTCCTCGTAGATAACTTTAGCGATATGCGAATCCGCCTCGGTTGCAAGCGCCGCCGCGCTTTCCTTGACAAGTGATTCCATAAGTCCGTTTATTGCTTGCGCTCGGTCAACGTCGTCAATCATAAAGTTAAAAAACTTTGCCTGGTCGATTTCAAGGAACATAGCGGTTCCGTCAACCGTTTCGGGTGCGCCTATGTCGTCGCCGGTGTAATCGCCCACCGTCGGACGTCCGATTCCCAAAATTTTAACTTTCTCACCGCGTTTCGCGTCGCCGTCATACCCAAAATCACAGTCTTGCTTTAGAACTAAGTGCCCTTCCAATTGCCGTTGTATGTTTTCGCTCCATACAGTTGGTTTAAATTTTGAATAAGCCATTTTTAAATCTCTCCTTTGAATTTTGATTTTTTTGATACAATTTGTACTCTTTTAGGCAGATTTACTCCGCCCACTTCCGCATTGATCGTTGAACAACATCAAGCAACCTCGGATTTTTTCTAAAATCCTCACGAGTAAGCTTGTCCACCTCTTCGGGAGAATAATAATCTTTTTCCTCGCCGTCTGTGTTGTTGACTGCGCCGATATACGGCGGCGGATTTTTCGTTTCTCGCAAAGCTTTCGCCCGAACTGCTTCATACGCGACAACAGGATCATATTGCATCGCGACAAGTTTGCAATATTCCTCGCCCAAGTCCGCGACACAGGTCGCTTTAACCTCGGGATAAGCTTCTTTAATTTTCTCAAAATCTTCCCGCATCATATTGTCTGCAACTTCTCTTTCGTATTTGCAGTATCCTCGGATAAGCTCCTGAACTTCGGGTAAGTTTTGAAGAAATTGAATGAATCGCTCTTCGTTTGCCGCTTCGTAGTCGTTTGCGTACTCTGTCTCGTCCGCTTTCGCAGTTTCTTGCGTCTTTTCGGCGTTTTCAACTTCATATGTGTCGTCGATTTTGCCGACTTTTGGGTATTCCATAATTCCCAAACCTCCTTGAAAAATTTTTTGTGATGCGCTTCACAAACACACTTTAGCACGAGAAAGGGTTCAGTTAACAACATTTTCCAAATTTTGCAAAATCTTTCAAAAGCACAAAAAAAGCCTGCATTCGCAGGCTTTCAAAGGTGATTTTCGAATATTAAATTTTTTTGTCAATAGTTTTTGCCAAATTTTTACAATTTGTTCACATTTCGTGTTTTTTATGGTGCAGGCGTGCCTGATTTTACATCTCCGACAAAAGTCTAAGTCCGACTTCAAACTGCCTATCCACAACAACCATGGCGTTTTGCAACCGAATATACAAATTTACTTGCGTATTTACGCAAAGCATTCCGCTTTGATAAAGTCCCGCGCTATACTGAAACGTAATCAACGCATCTCGCAAATTTTCGTCAAAATACTCGCTGTAAACATCGCTGATATGTATGTTAAGAACCCTAAGCGCCTCTCTCGCAAGCCTTACATTCTCGCCTCGAGACCCTAACCAATAGTCAGCCTCGAACGAAAATCTTCCGAATTCCTCAACATTAAACCTCTCCGGTGTGTTTGTAACCAAAACGTCAGGAATAATTCCGTTTCCATGTATGAAATATCCGTTGGGCGTTAAATAATGTGCAATCGTATATACGATTGACTCGCCCCACGGCATTGTGTTCCACCGTTGAATAGTCGCTTTTCCGAACGTGCGGGTTCCAACAACAGGGCCGACTTCGTTGTCGGCAATCGCGCCCGCGACAACCTCTGCCGCTGACGCCGAACGTTCGTTCACAAGCACAACAACGTCGTACTTCTTATAAACAAGGGAAGATACGAAAACTTCATCGTCCACTCCTTCTCTATATCGCTCGGTCACAATCACTCGTTCGCCATATACAAACCTATTCGCAAGCAGAACTGCTTGCTCCATAAATCCGCCGGCGTTATTGCGCAAATCCAACAAAATTTTCGTGATTCCCGCCTCGTCAGCCGCCGCAAGTGCCGCTTCAACGTATGTATCGGTTCTTGAGTTAAACGTTAGAACTCTCAAATGCATAATGTCATAATCTTCTAAAATTTCATATATTACCGGAACTTCTTCCACAATCCTCCGCGTAACCGTGAAGTTAAGCGGGTAATGCTCTCCCGAACGTCGAACTGAAATTTGAACCTCAGATCCAACCTCGCCGCGAACATGGCTAACCATCTGATCTTGCGTAAGTCCTTCAAAAGATGTGCCATTCGCCGCGATTATAACGTCGTCAAGCATTATTCCCGCGTCCATCGCCGCGCCGCCGGGAATAAGTCCGGTTATCAAAAGCCCCCGCGCAACTTGCAGCACATGAACCCCGATTCCGCCAAACTCTCCTTCAAGCGCCTCAAACCAATCGCGCGTTTCCTCTCTGTTTCGGAAAACCGAATTCTCGTCAATCCCCGAAAGCATCGCCCGCGCCGCCAATTCGTAAAGCTCGGGATGATTATCTAAAATTTCCCTAAGCGCAAGCGCGAAAAGATATTCTCCGTCAACTTCCGCATACAAATTATTGTCGGCGATAATATTTTGCATAAACCAAAGCCGATTAAACTCCGGTCCATCTGCAAATGCGGTAATAGCAGAAAAAACCATTATCAACATAACAAATAAAGCTATAACTTTCTTCATTTTAACCAATCCTTTCTATATCATTATTTTTACTTTGTCAAGGACATTTGCCCTAAAAACCCTTTTTGCCGCTGCGGCGGCGAGTGTTTTGCGCTTGTCAGCGCAGGACGACAAGGGTGTGTTGACACCCTTGCAGTAGGTTTCGACCAATCAAACTTCGTCAACAAACGACTCGTTTTCTTGGGAAACCCTTAAGGACGAACCGTTCGCGAAATCAAGATTTCGACGGTTCTGCCTCAAGCCCCAAAAATTTTTTCAAAAAAAATAATGAAACTCCTCGCAAACAACGCTTCGGAGGGCTAAAACTCTAAGCAGTAAACTGCTAAGAGCCTTTATGCCAACCTTGCGGCGCAAACGCGCTATGGCGCTATTAAAAGCGCGCCGCTATATGAGGACTGCAAACAATATCTTCTCAGTTTAGCATGTGCGGCGGCAAAAGCCGCAATCTCGACTGAAACGGTGTTATATCTCGCTAATCTTTCCCGACTCGCTTACGCTCACTGGATAATTCGACTACAGCTTGCATAATACGCAAGCTAAGTCTCATTTACCGCGAATGCGGTTCGCTAACCCAGTTTTATCGTCGCCGGCTTGGCATAAAGCTCTTAGCAGTTTACTGCTTAGAGATTTAGCCCTCCGAAGCGCTTTATGCGAGGAGTTTCAACTGTTGTCGCCGTTTTTTGGCGTTTGCGTCCATAGGCGACCGGGATTGATAAGGGCAGAGCCCTTATCGCCCGTCCGGTAACGGCAGCCCGCGCTTTAGCGCGTGGCATTACATTATGCCGTTTCCTCGGCGCTTTTTGCCGAATCAGTGACACGATGCCCGCAGAGCCTCGCTCTGAATAATGGGTTTTAGGGCAAAGTCCTACAAATCCCGCGCCGCAGGCGCAAATTTTGCAAAACTTTTTTCAAAAGTTTTTGTGCCTTAGGGCATTCGTCCTAATTCTCCTTCTTCTTCACCATTTCCTTGTAATCGCAATTCTCGCTCAAACACACCATCTGCAATGGACCTTTCCCGCGGAATGCCCGCTTTTTCAGCACCATATCGCCGCACTTCGGACATTTTTCCGCCGTCGGCTCGTCCCATGTCATAAAGTCGCAGGTCGGATTTTTCTCGCAACCATAGTATTTTATGCCCTTTTTCGACTTCTTTGCCAAAATCTTCCCGCCGCACTTCGGGCAAACAACTCCCGGAACCTCCTCGGTAATCGACTTAGTGTTCTTACACTCGGGATACCCCGGACAAGCAAGGAACTTCCCGAACCGCCCCTGTTTATAAACCAACATTCGTCCGCATTTTTCGCAAGGAATGTCAGATTCCTCGTCTTTAATCTCAATATGTCCGATTTTCTCCTCTGCCTCCGCCAAAGTCGCGGCAAACGGCGTGTAAAAGTCACTTAAAATACTTTTCCAATCGGTATTCCCATGCTCCACTTCGTCCAACCGCTCTTCCATATGCGCGGTAAACTCAATGTTGACAATATCTTTAAAATTATCTTTCATTAAATCGGTAACAATTTTTCCAAGCTCGGTCGGAAACAGGTTTTTCCCGTCTCGCGCGACATATCCGCGCGCCGTAATGGTAGTAATGGTCGGCGCATACGTACTCGGACGTCCAATCCCCTCTTCTTCCATCGCGCGAATCAACGTCGCCTCGGTATATCGCGGCGGCGGTTGCGTAAAATGCTGCTTACTTACCAATTCTTTCAATTTAAGCATTTGTCCCTCGGTAAGCACCGGTAATTTGCCTTCTTTTTCCTCGTCGCCGTCTTTTCCCTCGATATAAACTTTCATAAACCCGGGAAATTTTATCGTCGAACCCGTCGCCCGAAAAATATAATTCCCAACCGAAATATCGGATGAAACAGCATCCAAAATCGCGCTCGACATCTGCGACGCCAAAAAGCGATTCCAAATCAGCTTGTAAAGCTTGTATTGATCGGCGGTCAGCGAAGCTTTAATATCGTCCGGCGCGAATTCCATAGTTGTGGGGCGAATCGCCTCATGCGCGTCTTGCGCCGCTTTTTTCGATTTGTAAACCCTCGGTGTCGTGGGGATAAATTCATTTCCATAAGTTTGCGCGACAAACGAACGCGCCTCATTCTGCGCGTCCGTCGCAATCCGCAGTGAATCGGTTCTCATGTAAGTTATCAAACCAACCGAACCTTTTCCCTTGATGTCGATTCCCTCGTAAAGCTGTTGTGCCGCCATCATTGTGCGCCGCGCCATAAAATTAAGCTTCCGTGACGCTTCCTGCTGCAACGTACTCGTCGTAAACGGGGGCGCGGGATTTCGCTTCTTCTCCGAACGTTTAACCGATTTCACCGTATAATCCTTGCCCTTAATATCTTTCTCAACTCCGCGTACTGTTTCCTCGTCCGGCAAAGGATACTTCTTCCCATCAGCCGTTCCGTGAAACTTCGCGATAAACGGCAACTTTCCGCCGTCGTTCGTCAAATGCGCGTCAATCGTCCAATATTCCTCGCTTACGAACGCGTCAATTTCCGCCTCGCGATCAACAATCAACCGAGTTGAAACCGACTGAACACGTCCTGTACTAAGCCCTCGTTTTACCTTTTTCCAAAGCAGCGGACTCAACTGATAACCCACGATTCTATCCAAAATCCGCCGCGCCTGTTGCGCGTCCACCAAATCCAAATCAATCGCGCGCGCTTCTTTTACCGCCGCTTTTACAGCGGTCTTGGTAACTTCGTTAAACGCGATTCGGCAATCGGATTTTTCGTCAATCCCCAAAAGATGCGCCAAATGCCACGAAATCGCCTCGCCCTCACGGTCAGGGTCGGTTGCGAGAAACACTTTATCCGCCGCTTTCGCCTCTTTTTTAAGCGAGTTGATAAGCGGCGCTTTCCCGCGCACATTAATATAGCGCGGCTCGAAATTATTTTCGATATCCACGCCGAACTGACTTTTGGGCAAGTCCCGCAAATGTCCCATTGACGCGAGAACGCTGTAGTTACTTCCCAAATATTTCTTAATAGTTTTCGCCTTAGCAGGCGACTCTACAATAACTAAATATTTTTTTGGCATTTATGTGATCTCCTTATGGTCTTTAATATCAAATTTTGTTAGAGCGAAGCCTTTGTAGCTCTTTTTCAGAGCGAGGCTCTGCGGGCATTGTGTCCTGCCGGACGGGCATTAAGGGTTCTACCCTTAATAATCCCGGTCGCCTGGCGATCACAAACGCCAAAAAACGGCGATTTGTGCCGCGAGCGGCGACGATAAAAGCATTGGTTAGCTAACCGCGTTCGCGGAAAGATTAGCGAGATGAAATGTCGCTGTCAGTCGAGATTGCGGCTTTTGCCGCCGTACGTACTTGACTAAATGGATGTTGATTGCAATCCTCAATTAAGCGGCGCGCTTTTAATAGCGCCATAGCGCGTTTGCGCCGCCTGTTTTGTAAAACTTTTTTAAAAGTTTTTCGTGGATTGACAAGGATTTCGATAAATCCTTGTCGTCCTGCCCTGACAAGGGCAAAAGACTACAGAGCCTTGCTCTGAATAATGGTTTTTAGGGCAACGCCCTAAAAACTTGCGCCGCAGGCGCAAAAACCCCTACGCCAACGTATATTTCTTCCCCGGTAACTCGGCAATTACACCTTTCATTTGCAACATCATAACGCCGCTATTTACTGCGGTAACATCAAGTTCGCTTCCTCGTATAATTTCGTCTATATGCGTTGTGTCGTGATCGTATATGTATTTTACAATCATTTGCTCGGTGTTATTCAACTCACTGTATTTAGGAATTTGCTCAACGCTTGCCGGTTTTGGCTTAACAATCGGCGCAGTCGGTTTCGGTTGCGCAGGTGCCGCTTGTTTTCGCATGCCGCCGCCTCGTCGCTTATCTGCGCTGTAATCTCTATACTCATACTCCGGAATACTGTCTTTGTCAAGATTATTTACTAACAATTCAGGATATTCCGCCAAATATTCCGATAAAACGTCAAACGCGCCGCGCGTAATCTTCGCGCCGTCACCGATTAAGCGGTTAGGCAGTTGTCCCGTCGACGTGCTTGCGTTATGCGGCACGGCGAATAGGTCGCGATTAAATTCAAGCGCGTAATTCGCGGTATGTCGCGCGCCGCTTCGGTTCAAACCTTCAACAATAACCGACCCCATCGAAAGTCCGGCAATAATTCGGTTGCGAATCGGAAATTTAAACCCTTTTGTCGGATATCCCGGCGGCTCTTCGGCAATTACAGCGCCAAAACCGGGCTCTTGAATTTTATCATACAAATCCTTGTTCGTGCGGGGATAAATCACATCAACACCGCCCGCAAGCACCGCAACAGTTGGCTTGCCCGCTTTAAGCGCGCCAACATGCGCGCAACGGTCAATTCCGTCCGCCATTCCCGAAACAATCAAAACGCCGCACTTTGAAAGCTCGTATGCTATATCGTGCGCCATTTTTTGTCCGTACGGCGTGCAAATCCGCGTTCCGACAATCCCGATTGTGACAAGATTGTCAATGTCCGGAAGTTCGCCTTTAACGTACAGTATGCTCGGATGCCCCGGGATTTGCCGCAATCGCTTGGGATACCGCTCATCGTCCATGGTAATCATCTGAATGTTCTTTTTTTCACATTCTTCGACGATTCGCTTTGCCTCGTCTAAACTTTTATCTCGAAATGCGAAAAGCGAACCAAGCCCAAGATGAAAAATTCTCGATTTATCCAATTTTTCGGCGTGATAAATGTTTTCCGCGCTGTCAAACAGGCGAATCGCCTTATCCACCTTATAATGATCATGTCCTAAACGCAAGTTCAACCAAAGCTGATAAAGTATATTATTTTCCATTTATATCGCTCCATCCTTTGAACATCGCAATCCCTGCCGCCACCGCGGCGTTTAACGATTCTGTTTCGTTCGCCATTGGAATTTTCACCTTCTTGTCGGACAATGTTAAAAGCTCGTCCGATACGCCGCTCGCCTCGTTTCCGATAATAAGCGCGCATTTTTCGGTGAAATGAACGGTATTTATATCAACCGCTTCTTCTATCGCAGTCGCAACCACTTGAAATTCTGCGTTTTTTATGCTTTCTATGGTTTCTGAAACATTTGGCGCATTAATAAACTTCGTCCGAAAAATTCCGCCCATACTAGAGCGCACAACCTTAGGATTATAGATATCCACGCAACTGTTGCACAACACAATCGTCGAAAATCCAAATGCGTCGGCGGTTCGGATAATCGTTCCCATATTCCCCGGTTCGTTAATTCCATCAAGTATCAAAACCCGACTCAAATCCGCGAAGTTCGGCGCTTTGCCATCAGGAATACGAATCACCAACAAAACTCCTTGCGGAGTGGTTGTTTGCGAAACCATCGAAAACAGCTTTTCGGATACAGTATATACGCAAACGCCCAAATCGTCAAGCTTTTTTTGAAAATTCACGTTTTGCCGCACAAACTCGTCGGTCAAAATGGCATAGGAAATTTGAGGTTTGCCGTAAGTCAGCGCCTCGGCGCATAATCGCTCGCCCTCCGCGACAAACTCGCCCGACTTCGCACGATATGAAGAACGCCAAAGCTTCTTCGTATGTTTCAATATTTTATTATCTTTACTCGTAATATTTATCATAATTCTAAAATATCACAATCGTAAGATAATGTCAATTAATTTACAATTAATTTACATATTGTAATTTTTGCGCGAATGTGATATACTACCATTAAAATTATAATAAAATGAGCGAAAGGTAGTGTACAAATGAAAATTATCAAACAGAATTTCAAAGGATTTTTGGTAGGAGTTATCGTAACGGCTTTGGTTATAGGCTCGGTTTTTGCCGCGCCGGCTTTGGAGACGATTAATATTGCCCGCGGCGGGATTAACGTATATTTTATGGACTTTCCAATGGAGCTTAACGACGACCGGGGAAATCCTATCGAACCTATGATCTACAACGATCGAACTTTCATTCCTCTTCGAGCAATGATGGAAACGTTCGGCTTTGTCGTTGAATGGGATAGCGATAACTACACCGTATATGTAATCGGACATATTACGGCGAAGCATATTTTGGTTGAAACATATGAGCAAGCCGAGGCTATTGAATTAGCGCTTTGGGCGGGAATCGACTTTGACGAGTTAATGTGGGAATTCTCGATTGACCCCGGCACGGCTATGTTCCCGGGTGGATATACATTTGGCAGAGGTGAAATGATTCCCGAATTTGAAGACGCGGCGTTCGCCCTTGCGGTGGGCGAAATAAGCGAAATCGTCCCGTCGGTGTTTGGGTATCATATTATCAAGCGAGTTCGCTAATTTGCGAATTTGCGTGAAATTACAAAAGCACAAACTAAGTTTGCGTCAAATTACGTGATATTTCGTCGAAAACGCATGGGAGCGTGTATACAAGATACCCGACCATGCGTTTTCGGCGGAAGATTGCGTGATTTCACGCAAACCGAGAGGTGAGCATATTGAATGTTGCTATAATTACGGATTCTTTCCCGCCTATGGTGGACGGCGTAAGTAAGTGTGCTTTGGGATACGCTAAATCCTTGTACGAAGGAGATTACGGTGATTGTATCGTTATCGCGCCGCAGGTGCCGAAGGCGAAATACAATTATCCTTTCCCCGTTTATCGGTTTGTGTCGATTGGCTTGCCGTATGCCGAATACCGCGCGGGGCATCCGTTTATTCCGACGCTGGCTTCGAAATTGAAGAAGATGAACATTGATATTCTTCATGTTCACAGCCCGTTTACCGCCATGACCATCGCGCGCGAGCTTCGGTATTTTTTGAAAGTTCCGATCGTGTTTACGCAGCATACGAAATGGGATTTTGATATTAAGCGCGCCGTTCCTGGGAAGTTGTTGCAAAACAACATTTTGCGCTTTGCGTATAACAACATTCGCGCCGCGAACGAAGTATGGACGGTTAGCCGCGGCACGGGCGAATACCTAAACGAACACGGCTACGACGGCGAATATATAGTGATGCCGAACGGAACCGATTTCTCGCAAGGAAACGTTAATCCCGAATTTTTGGCGGACATTGAAACGCGGTTTAACCTGCCGAATGACGTTCCGACCATGCTTTTTGTCGGGCGAATGATGATGTACAAAAATATCGGACTGATAATCGAAGCGCTTGACATTCTACGGCGGCAACAGTTCGAATTTCGTATGATTTTCGTGGGTGACGGCGAAGATTTGCCGAAAGCGCAAAAACTTGCGGCGGATAAAGGGCTTGACGACGTTATACACTTCGCCGGACGGGTGAATGATCGAGAGATGTTGAAAGCTTATTATACCCGCTCGGATTTGTTTCTGTTTCCGTCGGTATACGACAACGCGCCGCTTGTTGTGCGCGAGGCGGCGGCTTGTTCTTGCCCGTCGGTAGTGGTGCGCGGAAGCTCAACTTCCGAGATTTTAGAAGACGAAGTTACCGGCTTTTTCGCCGCCGAAACTGCCGAAAGTGTGGCGGAAGCCATACAAAAGGCGTTCTCGAATCGTGAGAATCTCGAAACAATCGCCGCAACTGCCGCCGAAGAAGTATTTTTGCCATGGAATAAGGTGATACAACGTTCGGTGGATCGATATGAAATAGTGAAAAAAACGTACGACGACGAACGTGAACAACGGTGAGTTTATGAAAATGTTTAAATTGCCCGAAAATGTTATATATATTCTAAAAACCCTCGAAACCAACGGATTCGAGGGTTACATTGTTGGCGGGTGCGTTCGGGATTTGCTGCTTGAAAAAGAACCGAACGATTGGGACGTTACCACCAACGCGTTGCCTGTGCAATTGTTCGAAATCTTCCCGAAAAGCGTAGACATCGGCTCTGCACATGGTACCGTCGGCGTGATATTCGGCAGTAATGATATTGTTGAAGTCACAACCTACCGTATCGACGGTGATTACACCGATAATCGCCGACCGGACAGCGTTATATTTACGCCAAACTTGTCCGACGATCTCGCGCGGCGCGATTTTACGATAAACGCAATGGCGTACAACGAAAGCGGCGGACTTATCGACTTATACGATGGTATTGATGATTTGCGGCATGGCATGATCCGCTGTGTCGGCGACGCGAGCCTGCGATTTCGCGAGGACGCGCTTCGCATGTTGCGCGCCGTGTGCTTCGCGGCGCAGCTTGGGTTCGAAATCGAGCCGAAAACCTACGACGCCATTTGCTTGAATGCTCAGCTTATCCAAAATATAAGCGCCGAACGAATTCGCGCCGAACTTGATAAAATATTGTTATCCGATAATCCGCGCCGCCTTGAAACCATTGTAAATACCGGGTTGGGCGAGTTTATATTTCCCGAATTTGTGCAGTGTTTCGCGACAGAGCAAAATACGAAGTACCATATTTACGACGTCGGCGAGCATACGCTGCGTGCGGTGGAAAACACGCCGAAGCGGTTGAACGTTCGCCTTGCGGCGTTGTTGCACGATTGGGGAAAGCCCGCGACGCGCACGACAGACGAAGACGGCGTTGATCATTTTTACGGGCACGGCGAAATTTCGGTTGAACTTGCGCAAAATTTCCTAAGTCGCCTAAAGTACAGCAACAAAATCAAGGACGCCGTTTTGCCGCTTGTAAAATATCACGACACGCAAATCAATCCTGAAAAAAAAGCCGTCAAACGCGCGATTAATAAGCTGCTCAAACACTCCGAAAAAGTCGATGATACGCTGTTTTTAGATTTGTTGGACTTGAAAATCGCGGATACATTGTCGCAAAACCCCGAATATTCAGGCGAACGGCAAAAACTTGCCGCCGACCTGCGAAAAATCTACTTTGAAATCAAGGAAAACCAAGAGGCGCTCACGATTGCCGATCTTGCGATAGGTGGGCGAGATTTGATTGAACTTGGCGTTCCCGAGGGAAAAGAGATTGGCGATGTTTTGAAGAAATTACTGGATATCGTACTGGAAAATCCTGAGCTGAATGATAGAGAGAAATTGTTTGAGCAAGCGCGCTTACTTCGCTAAAAAAAGAAAAACGTTATGATTGTGGTTACAATTGTAACGTTTTTTTTATTTAACTATATTATGATTGTATGAAAAATTAAATAATAATGGTCAAAAGACCGAAAAGGAGCTGATAAAATGGGTACGGGATATTTAAAGGTTGAGGTTCATACCGCATATGACGCGCTGCCGATACCGGGCGCAACGGTCATTGTCTCAAATCCCAACGGAAGAATAATTCATCAAGGTACAACAGACGAAAGCGGAGAATCGGGCATATTCCGCCTAAGCGCACCGGATAAACAATATACGCTTATGCCGAATTACAAAGGAATTCCATATTCTACATACGATGTTGTTATAAAAGCTCCGGGATATGTGACGCGGCACATAAGCGGCATTTACGTCGAGGATGGAGAAACTTCCATTCTAACCGAAGAGTTGACGCCGCTTTCGAGTGGCAATATGGTTGAAACCGACGAGTACATAGACGTTCCGCAGCACGCGCTTTTAAGCAAGGAACCTCATTTGCAAGCCGTTCCGCCGCCGCCCGCGCCTGAATCGGGTGAAAACGTTATGGCGGCGATTGATCCTCCGCTAATGGCAGCTAGTGCGGCGACAGTTGGCGGAACAATCGGCACAGGCGTTCGAATTCCCGAGTTTATAACGGTTCACCTCGGACATTTTTCCAACACGTCGGCGAGAAACGTCCGCGTCCGTTTCGCCGATTACATAAAAAACGTCACCTCGCACGAAATTTATGCAACGTGGCCGCGGAACGCAATACTGGCAAATATCCACGCTATTGTAACATTCACCTTGAACAGGATTTACACCGAGTGGTACAGGAGCCGCGGATATAATTTCGACATAACCAATTCCACCCGAAACGATATGATGTTCGTATACGGCGGGCAGGTTTTCCAAAACATCAGTCAAATGGTTGACCAAGTTTTCAATACATACGTTCGCCGAATCGGTTTTGAAGATCCGTTTTTCACCGAGTTTTGCAACGGAACCACCGCAACTTGCCCCGGTATGTCGCAATGGGGGTCTGTAACCCTTGCCAATCGCGGTCTATCGCCGCTTGAAATTTTGCGCTCGTACTATCCGCGGGATGTTGAGTTGATTACCAGCAATAATATCGGCGGAATTGCCGCATCTTACCCCGGAACCGCGTTGCGATTAGGTAGCAGCGGTGACTCTGTGCGGCGAATGCAAAATATGCTTAACCGAGTTCGGGTAAATTTCCCCGCGATTCCTCGAATCGAAACCCCGAACGGAACGTTTGACGCGCAAACCGATGCCGCGGTTCGGGCGTTTCAACGCACGTTCAACTTAACTGTCGACGGAGTGGTCGGTCCCGCGACATGGAATCGAATAAATTTCATATTTGTCGCGGTAACCGATCTTGCGGAGTTGACTTCCGAGGGAATAAGAAATACTATTGGCGAGCGTCCGCCGAATGTCGTCTTGCGGAGCGGTTCCCGCGGCACGGATGTTCTGCAGCTGCAATTTATCCTCAATATCGTATCGCGATTTTATCCCGAAGTTCCGTCGGTTATCGAGGATGGCGTTTTTGACGCGCGCACGTTAAATTCGATCAGAGAATTTCAACGCCGTTTCGGATTGAACGTTGACGGAATTGTCGGCCCGCTTACTTGGGGCAGATTATACGAAGTTTACAGAGGAATCGACCGAAACACCAATATTCCGCATCCGCCTGTTGTTACTCCGCCGGGGACGCCGAGCTGGGTTCGTCCGCCGTATCCGGGAGTGCTGACCCGGCAAGGCTCGCGCGGCGAAAATGTGCGAATTATTCAATCTTATATCACCGCGATAAGCAGATCTTTCCAAAGTATACCGCCACTAAACGTGGATGGAATCTTCGGGCCGCTTACAGATACGTCGGTTCGCGCGTTCCAACGAGAGTTCGGCTTAGTTCCGGACGGAATTGTCGGGCCTATTACCTGGAATAAGATTTTCGACGTTTACGAATCTTTGCAGGACGGAAGTGAGACCACGCCGCCTGTGGTGCCTCCAACGCCGCCTGTTACACCGCCGCCCCCACCACCGGGACCATTTGTTCCCCCACCATATCCGGGAACGTTGATTCGGCAAGGCGCGAGAGGCGACAATGTGCGGCTTATGCAGACATATCTCACCGCGATCAGCAGGGTGAACTCGAATGTGCCTGCGTTAACCGCGGACGGAATCTTCGGCCCGCTTACAGATGCGTCGATTCGCGCGTTTCAGCGGCAGTACGGATTAAATCCCGACGGAATTATCGGTCCGCTTACATGGAACCGAATTGTGGAAGTTTATGCAAGTATACTTGCGGGCAATCCTATTGCGCCCACCACTCCGCCGCCGACACCGCCAAACGCGAATCGTCCGTATCCCGGAGTTTTCCTGCGCAACGGCTCTCGCGGCGACGATGTGCGGTTTATGCAGCAAGCGTTGGTAGATGTTCGCGCGTTAAATCCGAACTTGCCGCTCATTGCCGTTGACGGAATCTTCGGACCAAGAACCGAAGAAGCGGTTCGCGCGTTTCAGCGTTGGCAAGGACTTGTCGCCGACGGAATTATCGGCCCGATAACATGGTATGCGGTATTGGATCAGCGTAGTTTGCTGGTGTAAGGAGGTAGCGTATGCCAATTATAAAAATTTATAACAACGATACCAACCGAATTGAAACATATTTCCGCTGTGACGGTGAAACCATGCCGTATATAACCGGAAACACACTAACGGTTCGAGAGTTTCGCGGAACAAGCAGAAGTGACATCTTATGGACAGAAAAGCGCGCGATGCAAGCGTGGAATAGGTTCAGAAGTTCGTACGGAAAGCCGATTCGTGTCGGAAGCGGCTTCAGACGTCCGTTTGAGGGCGGACATAGCCAGCAGTCGCAACATTACGCCGGCGTCGCTTTCGATGTGGGGCAAAATCTTTGCAACACCGAAAGATTGCACATGAGAAGGCATGCGAATCACTCGAGAATATTGAGCTTTGTCGATCATGTGTTAAACACGCCGAGTTGGGTTCATTTTGATAATCGCCGCGGAAAATCCGCTTGCAAAACAGGTGGATATCCTATGGTGAGACATGGAAGTCGTGGAGTGTACGTGTTTGTGTTGCAAGACGTTTTGAGGCATTTGTGCTACGATGTCGGCGAGTTAGACGGAATTTTCGATAATAAAACCGCACACGCGGTGAAAGCTTATCAAAGGAAGAGAGGATTAGTTGTTGACTGCGTTGTCGATTGCGAAACGTGGAGTAATTTGATGTGCGACGTGGTTTGCAGGTGTTAGGCTAATAAAAAAACCGCTTGAGAGAGCGGTTTTTTTATTGCGCCCAACGGGCGCGGGGTTTTATGGCGTTGCCCTAAAAACCATTTTTGCCGCTGCGGCGGCAGGGCTAAAACCATTTTGCGCCTGCGGGCGCGAGCTAAGGTCGTCAAGGGTATTATCGAATACCCTCGACACACCCCGAAAAACTTTTGAAAAAGTTTTACCAAAACAGCGGCGCAAACGCGCTATGGCGCTATCAAAAGCGCGCCGCCATTTTGGCGAGATAGCCGCATTCGCGGAAAGATTAGTTTATACGAACGCCGCTTCCGTTCGAGAACGGCCCGTGCCTAAAAGCGCGAGATGTTGTTTGAGCAGAGTGTGTTGATTGCACTAATGATCGCCCGCGGTTCCGCCGGCGGGGTACCCGCCCGACGCTTTTTGTCGGGGAGGGTCGCGGCGGGGAGGGCGACGGTTTTAGTTAAGTTTTTGACGCACAAAAACTTGTGGGATTGTCAAGGGCTAGTCCTTGACAAAGTTAATTATAAAAATTTATAGTATAAAAAAACCGCCTTTTCGGCGGTTTTTATATTGGTTTCAAACTATTAAAGTTACAGTTCTACGCCGTAAACAGCGTGCCCACCGATTTTCCGTCGAAAATATCGTAAAGTTCGTCCAACTTACTTCCGTTCGCGATAATCATGTTAATGCCGTATTTTGTCGCGATTTCGGCGGCTTTGATTTTGGTAACCATTCCGCCTGTTCCGAATTTGCCGCTCGTATCGCCGGCGAGAGATGTAATTTTATCGGTAATCTCGTAAACCACAGGAATAACCATCGCGTCGGGGTTTTCTTTCGGATTTTTATCGTAAAGTCCGTCGATATCCGACAATATAATAAGAAGGTCGGCGCTCACAAGTCGTGCGACATATGCGGATAGTGTGTCGTTATCGCCGAAATTGATCTCAAAAGTTGAAATCACGTCGTTTTCGTTGACGATTGGGATAATTCCGTATTCGAACATGGTTGAAAATGCGTTAATCGCGTTGTTGCGCCGATCTTCGTCGTCCAAAACGTCGCGAGTAAGCAAAACCTGTGCGCAAGTTTGCGAATACTCCGAGAAAAATTTGTCGTAAATTGACATAAGCTGTCCTTGCCCGACCGCCGCCATTGCCTGTTTTTGCGGCACTTCTGTCGGACGTTCCGACAATCCCATTTTTCCAACGCCGACGCCAATCGCGCCGCTTGTCACAAGAACGATTTCCAATCCTTGATTCATTAAGTCGGATAGCACGCGGGTTAACATTTCAACGCGGCGCAGGTTTAGCTTGCCGCTTTCGTGGGTTAGAGTTGAAGTTCCGACTTTAACTACTATTCTTTTGAATTCTTTCATATGAATCTTCCTTTCGGTTTTTACGCGAATTCAATTATATACCTTATCGAAAGAATTGTCAACATTTGCTTGCAAAAATAGTACGCGTAATATATAATGGAAGCATGAAAAAATTGAAACTAATTTTAACCGTAATATTTGTGCTGGTTTGTGTAGCCGCAGTTGTAATTGGTAATAATAATTCAGGCGCGGAAATTTCGCAAACCGAATTTTTGATGGATACCATGGCGACAATTCGAATTCATGGTCGTGGAAATTCCGCGCGTGACGCGATAAACGCGGCGTTTGCTGAAGCGTGGGAAATCAAGCGGATAACCGATTATTTTGACGAAAATTCCGAGGTTTCAGCGATAAACCGCGCCGCGGCGGGCGAGCGGATTGCCATATCGCCGCATCTTTTCGAAATTTTGACGATTGCGCGGGGCATTTCGGAACTGTCGGACGGAGCGTTTGATATTACGGTTGCGAGTGTTATGGATTTGTGGGACTTTCGAGGCGAACCGAGAGTGCCGAGAGAGAACGAACTTGCCGTCTTGCTTCCGTTTGTGGATTTCCGTGGAATTACGCTGCACGCCGACGGAACGGTGAGCAAAGCCGCGGACGAGATTCGGATTGATTTGGGAAGTATCGCGAAAGGATACGCCGCCGACATTGCGGCGGAAGTTTTGCGAGAACGCGGCGCTCGTTGGGGAATCGTAGATTTCGGCGGCGATATTGTTGTGTTCGGCAATCGGGCGTTTAATATCGGACTGCAACGCGCTTTCGCCCCGCGCGGCGAGTATTGGAAAGTTGTTGAATCGCGGAATTCGGCGATTGTGACGAGTGGCATATATGAGAGATATTTTATTGAAGGTCTCCAAATTTATCACCATATTATAGATCCGTGGACGGGAAGACCGGCGAGAAGTAAAGAATGTTGCCCGTCAGAGTTGTATGCCGTGTCGGTTGTTGGCTCGACTGCCGCAAGGGCGGACGCGGTTGCGACGGCGGTGTTTGTTATGACTGCTCGCGGGTATTCAGAAGAGCAATTGCGGGAATTATTTTCGGAATACGATATATATTTTGAGTTTGAGGGGCGATAAATATATGTATGATCTAATTATTATCGGTGCGGGGCCGGCTGGTTTGTCGGCGGCGATTTATGCCGCGCGGGCGGGGCTTGACGTTGTTGTGTTCGAGCGAATGTTTGCGGGCGGGCAGGTTGTGTCCACCTACGAAATCGAAAATTATCCGGGAATGGTTGATTTTATAAGCGGACCTGATTTGGCATACAAGTTCGAAGCGCACGCGAGAAAATTTGATGTCAATATTGTATATGAAGAAATTCTGCAAATTTCAATCGAAAATGACGCGAAAATCGTTAAAACGTCGAAAGGCGAGCATGCTTCGCGCGGAATTATTCTCGCGATGGGCGCGAATCCGAAACCGCTCGGAATTCCGAGGGAAAAACAGCTTATCGGAAGCGGCGTTTCGTATTGCGCGACTTGCGACGGCGCGTTTTATAAAGGTAAGGACGTTGCGGTTGTCGGCGGCGGAAATACGGCGGCAGAGGACGCGCTTTTCCTCGCGCGCTTCTGCAACAAGGTGTATTTGATTCATCGGCGTGACGTTTTGCGGGCGGACAGCGTGCTTGCGAAGAAAATCTCGGCTGAACCGAAGATTGAAACGGTGTTCGACAGCGTTGTTACCGAAATTTTAGGTGAAAAGGTGGAAAGTGTCACCGTCGAGAACGTGAAAACCGGTTTTTCAGGTAATGTTGAAGTCAGCGGCCTATTCGTCGCGGTCGGAACCGCGCCGCAAACTGCGTTGGTTAGGGATTTGGTTGTTTTATCGCCGAGCGGGCATATTATTACCGACGAAAATATGCGTACAAACGTTGACAAAATTTATGCTGTCGGCGATATTCGGGACAAGCTTTTGCGGCAGGTTTTAACCGCGGCGGCGGACGGAGCAGTTGCGGCGACGGTTTTTGCCAACGAAATTAGCCGAATTTAGAAGAAAATTTTGCAAAAGATAAAAATTTCAAATATGGGAATATTAAATTTATAAAATTTTTAAAAAATTTATAAATTTTACAAACTCCTCAAAGTCTTATGTTTCAATGGTTACATGAATTTTTGTGCAAGTTGCTCAAAAAAAACTTGCAAATTTATATAAAAATTTTAAAAAAAGTATTGAAATATTTTCAAAAACATTGTATAATAGGTACAAATGTGCGAGAATTTAGGCACTTAATATCGAAAAATAATAAAGGCCAGGTGGTGTAAACCCACTTGTGTCGGCATTTTCAATATATATCACTAAGGAAGGAGGAATAGTTAAGCCAAATATGTTTTTAGGCTTATAACCTTATGAGGAGTTATTTATGCAATCTTGAAAATAGAGAAACACTTAAGGGAGGATTAAAAATGAAGAGAAATAGTAAGTTGTGGAAAGTTTTAAGTTTAGTAGTAGTAGTGGCAATGGTATTGGCAGTTATGGGTGCAACCGCTTTTGCGAATTTAGCGGTGACGATTGACGAAGTTACGTGGAGTGTGGCTACTCGTACAATTTACGTTGACTACACGGTTACGTACAACGACAACAATCCTGCTGCGGGGCACCAAACTACAGTTATGATGTGGAATGTAGCGGCGGCAGCTGATGTAAACACGCCTTTTGCAGGTTCTAGCTTGTCTTACGTTAATCAGTTTGACGAAGCAACACAAAGCGGAACATTGCAAATTCGTGCAACATCTGACTTTATCCGTTCAAACATGTTATACGCGCTTTGGATTAGTGGAGAAGGCGCAACTGCTCAATCAAATGTTGGTATCGCGCTTGTAAATACTGAAATTCCTGTTCTTACAGGCGAAGATATCGGTTCTGCGGCGTATCCTACAATTTTTGGACTTGGAGCAGCACAAGCTAGCAGAGATATTGTTGCTGCTGTTACCGGTGGTGACATGTCTGAGTTTACATTAGCACTTGACGCCGGCGCAAGCACATTGCCGGACGGCGCTACTGTTTCATTTACCGGAAGAAACATGATTGTTACTGCACCTGCAGGTGGCTTTGATGACACTATTGCAAACGGAGTAATCGTGGTTACTGTTACTGATTACTATGGTGATACAACTACAGTAAACGTTTATTGGGCAGTTGATGTAATTGAAGGACCGCCAGTTTATGACATAATAACATTGGCTTCTGATTTGTTCGCTGATTTGGACGGAGAAATCAGCTGGATGACTGACCATAGTGCATGGAGCAGAGTTATAGTTAGAATCGACCTTGGCGACGAAACCTATGCTGACTTTGTACCTAATATTTCTGGCGCGACGAGCCAATACTGGTTCTGGTCTCCACAGTTACAAGCGTTTGACGGATTAGTTGAGTGGACTCCAGCTTCAGCCGGAGATGTACCGACTATAGAGTTTGAGCCGTTTACCGGAGATAATACTGATAGAACTATCGCATTCTACGGAGCATATACTGCTTTGGATTCAGACGATGTAGTTACGATGGCTGACGTTCTTGTTGCTGTAGGTTTGTGGAACGGTATGTTGGTTGACGGAAATGGTGTTGCAATAGACATTACTCCACAAATGTTGTTGTCATTTGATGTTGCTGGCACAGGCGAAATTAGCTTGAACGGGTTGTTGGATATTATCAACTTCTGGAATGGCACAACTTCTGAAATGGTTTCTGAGTTGCTTAACACTTACGGACGTTAGTCTGTGTGTAGGTATAATATTAATATTTAAGGAGAATAAAATATGAAATTCTCTACAAAAATACTTGCACTGCTGGTCTGCATGGTAATGATTTTAACTGTATTGCCTTCAACGGTAGTTGCAGATGCTGCGACAACTCTTAGCTTTGGCGGTGCAGGTGTTGTGAACAACACTTTAACTGTTAGAGTTCCGGAAGGCGGAACTACTGATATCACATTGACGATTAATGCATCAGGTGAAGTTCAGTCGAACGGTGGAAGACTGCGTTTTGGTTTTGAGCAGACTCGCATGACTGGGGTAAGCGTTGCTTCCCCTACGGTCGGAAATTTGCAATTTTCCGGTCTTAATCGTTGGACTGATGACCCGACTTTAGGCACCGCGACTGTGCGCTCAGAAAATGTGGGAGCGTATACCAGAGGGGTCGATATAAACTATCTAAGCTTGGGTGGTTTGGTTAATGTTGCTAACCTTGGATCAGTTACTTTACGAGTAGCTGATCCGGGTGATACTTCGGTTACAACCACTATAAGTTGGTATTATTATGACCTTGCCGGCTTGACTGTTACATCACAAGATCTTACAGTAACAATTGAGCGAAGGCAGGGGCCGGAAGTTTATGATGTAATAGTATTGGCTTCGGATGATTTATTCCCTGACTTGGATGGAGTTATTAGTTGGATGAGCGACCACAGTGATTGGAGCAGAATTTTGGTTAGAATAGGACTTACGGATGACAGTTATGAGGATTTTGTTCCTTATATTCCGGGAGTTGCAAATCAATACTGGTTCTGGTCACCACAGTTGCACGCATTCGACGGATTGGTCGAGTGGACTCCTGCTACGATTGGAGATTTGCCGGCTATAGATTTTGAACTGTTTGAAGGAAATCATATTGGAAGAAAGCTTGCGTTTTATGGAGCGCACGGCGCTTTGGATTCAGACGATATAATTACAATGACTGATATTCTGATCGCAGTAGGCTTGTGGAACGGCATGTTAGTCGATGGAAGTAGTGTTCCAATAGATATAACTCCGCGTATGTTGTTATCATTTGATGTTCGTGGGGAAGGGAACATTAGTCTGTCTGGCTTGTTGAATATGATTGATTTTTGGAATGGCACAACTGCGGAAATGGTTTCCGTGTTGATTAACAATTACGGGCGTGATTAGTCTGTATGCGTCGAGAAATAATTAATTTATTTATTAAGGATATAGGGAGGATAAAACATGAAATTCACTAAAAAAATGCTTGCACTATTGGTTTGCATGGTAATGGTTTTGAGCGTATTACCTTTAACCGTAGTTGCAAGTGCGACAACTCTTAGCTTTACGGGCACGGGTGTCGCTAACAATGCTTTAACTGTTATGGTTCCGGCAGGCGGAACTACTGATATCACTCTGACGATTAGTACGTCAGGTGGGGTTCAAGCAAGCGGAGGAAGAGCGCGTTTTGGTTTTAACCCGGCTCACGTGACTGGTCACGCGTTCGCTGATGCTGCTGGTTTGCCGTACTCAGGTGCGAATCGTTGGACTGATGATCCGACTTCAGGCGCTGCTGGTGTACGTTCGGCAGATGTAAGAGCTGCTACTAGAGGTATGGACATACAGTTTTTATCTTTGGCAGGTCCTGTAGCTGCTCCATCGTTTGGTAATGTTACTTTACGAGTAGCTGACCCGGGTACTACTCCGATTTCAACAACTATAAGCTGGTATTTTTATGAACTTGCTGGTTTTACTATTACAGCTCAAAATCTTGTTCTAAACATCGAGCGTACAACAAATGTTGACGGTGCTGACCTTGTGGCGGCTACTAACATGTTGAACGCTACAACAACTGTTGTTGGCGGAACTGCTCCAGCACTTCCGACTTTATTCCCGGCTGGCGCAGGCAATGTTAACATCGCTTGGACAGGATTTAATCCGAACCAAGTGGCACAAACACTTACAGGTACGGTTTCACTTCCGTCAGGTTCTCCGTTTGCAGGAATCGACCTTGTTGCAAGCGCATTCACCGGACTTGGAACTGCTCCACATAACTGGACTGTAACTGTTACTGGCGCAACTGCTGGCACATTTACCCTTACAGGTAATATCGGTCTTGGAACAATCCATACAGCACCGGGTCCCTTCGAAAGAGAGATTGATCACGCTGATGATGTTACTATCGATACTCTTGTTGAAGCTATTGCTGCTGGTATGGAAGCTCTTCCGACAACGGCGACGGTTAACGTAGGTTCGTTGACAAATCAAACTGCTACTATTACTTGGAATCCTAATTTGTCAGGCACATTGGATTTAGGAGAAGAAGGTGATACAGTTCAAGCTACCGGTACTGCTGTTGTAACTGGTCTTTCGCATCCGATTAATGTTCACGCTGTTTTGACTGTTGGACCTGCCGGACAAAGAATTGTTCAATCAATCATTGAGCCGGAAGTAATTGAACTTGCTACTGTAGCAGGTACTGCAATTACTAATTGGGTTGCTCAACTTGCAGGCAGAGATGCGGAAGTAGAATACAGACTTCGCAACCCTGAAACCGGAGCATTATTACCGGGCGAACCTCGTGAAGCTACTCTTGACATTGAATGGGTTACAGAACCGACAAACGTTAATTTTGAGACTTTTAGAAGAGTTCGTGTAGGTTATGCTAGACCTGTAACTCCTGCCGGAACTCTTGGAGCTACAACTATTCCGGCTTGGTATGTGCCTTCAGATTTAACTATCCCTGTTTACTTGACAGTTATTCCTGCAAGTGCTAACCAATTCGTAATTACTACTCCTCGTGTTAACAGAGATAGACCTGTTACTATCGTATTCGGTGGCGCTTTAGGTAGTGTTACAGCAGCTGACATTGAAATCAGAAACTCTGCAAATGTAGATGTAACAGAGCACGCTACAATCACTATCGCTGGAAACACTATTACGTTTACTTTACCGCGAGCTAACTTCCCGGTTGGATTCTACACAGTTACGATTGACGGTTACACTCCTGTGACTGAAGGTCAAAACAGATTCCAAATCGTGAACCAAGCTCCACCGCCAATCACAACAGGACCTCCGGGACAACCAGGACCGGGACCAGGTCCTGGACCAGGTCCTGGTCCAGGACCAGATCCGGATCCAGATGATTGCTGTGATTTCGTTGATATCGGTGGAGTAGCTTGGGCATTTGATGCAATCTGCACTCTTGCACGTGCTGGCGTTATCAACGGTATTAGCGCAGACAGATTCGGACCGAACTACAACATCACTCGTGAGCAATTTGTTGCGATCTTGTTGAGATTTAAAGGAATCAACCCAACTGTTACAACCGGTCCGTTTAGCGACGTTGCTGCGGGCAGATGGTACACTAACTACGTTAACACTGCAGTTAGAGAAGGTATCGTTATGGGTATTGCTGATGATCAATTCGGTACTGGATTGAACATCACTCGTCAAGATTTGGCGACTATGATTTACAGAGCGTTTGGTCCTAGAATGACTCCGCAACCTCGCACTTTGGCGTTTAACGACGTTGCACAAATCGCGGGTTACGCAAACGCGGCTGTTACAGCTATGTACGCGGCTGGAATTATCACTGGATTCCCGGATGGAAGATTCGGACCGACTGATAACGCTACTCGCGCGGAAGCTGCTGTTATGATGTACAGACTTGGAAACTTCTTAAACATCGACTGGGATACTCTTGAGCTTGGTGACGAGCCTGTTACTACTCTTCCGGAAGAAGTAGATGAAGAAGACGTGGAAGATGATGAAGAAGCAGACGACGAAGAGGAAGATGACGAGGAAGACGAAGACTAATCTTCTCTAATTCTTAAATAATTAAAAAAGACGAGCGAAAGCTCGTCTTTTTTTGCATAAAATATGGAAATTATCGCAATACTAACCTCGAGGTGTATTGCATGGTAACGACCGCTACAACCCAAACTACGCGCGCGCGGCTTGAGGAAATATTTCTCGAGTGCGGCGACGCGTTGTTTACCGATATTTATATTAACAGCAACCGAAACCTCCCCGCGACAGTTGCGTATGTCGAGGGAATGGCGAATACGCAAATGGTTTCGGAAGTTTTGCTAAAACCGCTGAACCAAGCGGATGTTTTATCTCGCGCGAAGAGTTCCGCCGAAATTATCGAGCTTATCAACCACGGCACGGTTTATCACGCGTCACAGGAAGTGAAAACTGACGTTGCGGAAGTCGCGACCGACCTGCTAAACGGTCATGTCGCACTTATGTTCGACGATACGAGCGATATGGTTATTTTCGAGATGAAAGGGTTCCAGCTGCGCGGAATCAGCCCGCCGATTGACGAAAACGTAATCAAAGGCGGGAAAGACGCGTTCACCGAAGCCCTTCGAATGAATACAGGGCTGATTCGACGGCGAATTCGCGACCCGCGGCTGAAAATCTTGCAAAAATCCATCGGAAACGTGACCCGAACCGACGTCGCAATTTTGTATCTCGACGGAACGACGGACAAAAAGATGCTCCAACAGGTGCTCGACAGGATAGATTCGATAAACATTGACGATATAACCTCCACCGCGTGCGTCGAGGAGCAGCTCGGCGACAACAAATATTCGATATTTCCGCAAGTTTTATATACCGAGCGGCCCGACAAACTGTGCGCCAACCTTGCGGAGGGAAAAATCGGGCTGATCATTGACGGATTTCCCTATGTTTACATGGTTCCGGTGGTATTTAATATGTTTTTCCAAGCGCCGGAAGATTATTCGCACAATTATTTCGTGGGTTCGCTGATTCGGATTTTGCGGTATGTTTGCATATTTATAACAATAATCCTGCCGGCGCTTTACGTCGCCGTCGGAACGTTTCATCACGAAATGATACCGACGCAACTCGCGATTTCTATAATTCGAAGTAAGCAGGAAGTGCCGCTGACCGTGTTTATGGAAGTTCTATTTATGCTGCTGGCGTTTGAGGTGATGATCGAATCGGGAATTCGGCTTCCGAACACAATCGGCGCGGCAGTATCCATCGTCGGCGGATTAATCGTCGGCGAAGCGGCAATGGTGTCGGGACTCATATCGCCGGTAGTAGTTGTGGTTATCGCAATCGCGGCAATTTGCGGGTTTATCATCCCAAGCCAAGATATGGCGAACTCATTCCGAATTGTGCGGTTCGTGTTTGTGATTATCGCCGAAATAGCGGGACTTTTTGGTATGGCGATCGGGTTCGCAATGTTGATTTACTATTTTTGCAGCATCAAAACGTTCAACGTACCTTATATGATGCCGTATGTTGCCAACGAGGGTAAAAAAATCGCGCAGGACACGGTTTTAAGGCTACCGATTTTTAAGAGGACGAAGAGGTGAAAACAAAAGGAGCAAATCCCATGACCAAACGAATCATCCTAATCATAATAAGCCTTGCTGTCTGTTTTGTCGGCGTGCCTCGTGTTATGCCCAACCAACGAGAGATGAGCCAACTTGAAATTGTACGCGTTATGGGAATCGATAGAACTGCTAGCGGCAGCGTTGAGGTGACATGGGTGCGGAATTACTCGAACACCGAGGGTGGCGGAATTGAACCTATGGAAGAAGAGGCAGGCGGCGAAGAGGGCGGCGCTGAAGGCGCTGCCGCCGAGGGCGCGGCGGGCGGCGATCCGCCGTCAAACGAGGATGCTGGAAATACAATAAGCCGCACAGGACCGACCGTCGCGCGCGCGATTGCCGAAATTCGGCGATCGATGGAGCGCGAGGTGCTAAGCTCGCATATATCGTACATCCTAATCGGCGAAGATGCGGTGAAATATGATGTTTTGAAGTATATGGATTACTTGGCAAGAGACAGCGGCGCGCGGCTTTCGGCGCGAATTTATTTCGTCCGCGGGTCAAGCGCGAAGGATTTGCTAAACACTTTACCGGAGAATTTTATGCTGGCAGACAAACTTTCAAATTTCGGAAAATATTCGGGAGTTTCAGCGATATCGCGGGAAACAACGTTGGCGGATTTCTTCAGAAATATACATTCGGAATCGGGCGATATGCTTGTTCCGAACGTTCAGTTGGTTGCGCAAAACGGTCAGCAAAGCATGGCGTTAGGCGGATACGCTATTATCGCGGATAGGCGGTTCGCGGGCTTTGTTGATATCGACCAAGCGGCGGGCTATAATTTGATTCGGCAAAACGAACATGCAGGCGAAATTGATGTGCGGCATGAAGAAAGTTACGTCTCGATTCGAGTTACCGACTTCAACACGCGGATAGGATTCAATTTTGACGAGAACACGTTGCTCGGAATCACGATTTCCACAGATATATCCGCGAATGTCAACGAGGCGCAAAGAAACTTGTCCCGCGCGTCAGTCGAAGAAGTGGAGCGGCTCGCGAAATTGCGGTTTACAAGTCAAATTGAAAGCGTTATCGGGCTTTCGCAACGATACAGAAGCGACTTTTTAGGACTTGGCGAACGCTTGCGTATGCGGCACCCATACAGATGGGAACGCTTGCGCGAAAATTGGCGTGAAACACTTGCGACTTTGCCCATTCATGTGGTCGTGAATGTTGATTTGTCCGAGATTTATGGAGGTTGGTAAATTTGTTAATACGATTTCTACTAATCGCGGGAATTTTCACGGTGGTTGATATAATCGACTACGTCAAACGAAAAGAGCGCAAGGATATGACGATATATATTTTCTTTATGGCGGCGGCAATTACGGCGGGGGTACTTTATGCAATACGATAACAACAAAATAAGCGTTCGGCAGCTGCTAATCATAGTAATTGTCGCGACATTTTCGTCGGCGATACAAACCATCCCGCGATTGGTCGGAAACGAAGCGGGCAGAGCGGGCTGGGTTTCAATTTTACTTGCGTTCGGATTCTATTTGCTGTTTATTTTAATGCTCTCGCGAATGTTCACGAAATCTCACGCAACCGATTTATACGACCTGTTCACAAAAGTGATCGGCAAGTTTTTGGCGAAACTCATAACCGTGATTTACGGAATTTGGACGTTCATACTAATCGCGTTTTACGTTCGCGCGTTCGCCGAACGGTTTATGGCGTCGATATTACCGAACACACCGCTGCAATTTTTCCTCATAACGCTTCTCGCATTATCCGCGATATTTATGTACGGCAAATTCGAATCATTCGCGCGGTTCTCGGAGCTGTCGCTATACTTATTCGCCGGAATGTTTGTGTTTCTTTTAGCTGTTTCGCTACCGACAATCGAGGTCGCCAATTTGTTTCCTGTAACCACAATGGACGCGGTTCCGATACTTCGCGGGTCGCTTGTTGTGCTTGGAATCTGGAGCTATCTAACGTTCGGTTTGTTTTTGGGCGGCGGTGTAACAGACATGTCGAACCTCAAAAAGCACGGCATAAAAAGTGGAATTTTATTGGCGCTATCCGCGCTGATTACGTTTTTTATCACCATCGGAATTTTAGGCGCAAACTGGACCGAGCGGCTAAGCCTGCCGTTTTTCACGGCGGTGCAGACGATTCGGATACTAAACGTTGTCGAGCGGTTAGAGGCGATATTCCTAACATTTTGGGTGATTGCGGATTTAGTGATTGTGTCGCTATTTATGTACGTTTTTGTCAACATTTTAAAGAAACTGCTTCCGATTAAAGAACCACGAAAGCTTACCGCCCCAATTATTTTGTGCGTTTATTTGCTTGCGCTGGTTTTGGCGAATAGCTTTTTTGAATTGAACAGATTTTCGGCAGGAATTGCGGTTCCGGTGAATGTAATCCTTGGAATCGCCCTACCGATAGTGGTTTTCGCCATAGCGCATTTGCGCAAAAAAATATAGACGTTTGCCTATGGTTGTGGTATAATAAAAAAATGGAAAATAAAATTGCAAATTGGTCAAATTTAAAAGAAATATTAAAATCGCATAATTTTCAGTTCCGTAAAAGCTTGGGGCAAAATTTTTTGATCGACAAAAATATTTTGCGCCAAATTGTTGACGCCTCAGGTGTTGACGCGAATTGCGCGGTGCTGGAAATCGGCGCGGGCGCGGGAGTTTTGACGTTCGAAATGGCAACCGCCGCAAAAAAAGTTGTGACGGTTGAAATCGACCGCGCGCTTATCCCGATTTTGGAACATAATCTCGCGGGATTCGACAACGTTTACATAATATCAGATGATATATTAAAGGTTGACATAAACCGGTTATTCGAGGAACACTTTGCGGGGCTTGACGTGCGGGTTGCCGCAAATTTGCCGTATTATATCACGACGCCGATTATTATGAAACTGCTTGAAAGTTCGCTTTCGGGGCTGAAGAGCCTGACGGTAATGGTGCAAAAAGAAGTTGCGGCGCGGATTTGCGCGAAGCCGGGGGGGAAGGACTACGGCGCTCTGTCAATTGCGGCGCAGTATCATACAAAGCCGTCAATCGTCACAGATGTTTCGCCGCATTGCTTTATGCCGCCGCCGAATGTTGGCTCGAGCGTTGTGCATTTAGAGGTTTTGCCGAACAAAAGTGTTGCGGTTCGTGACGAAGCGCTGTTTTTCGCGCTTGTGCGAGCGGCATTCGGGCAAAGGCGCAAAACGTTGGTGAACGCGATTGCAGGCAGTTCGGAGCTTCAATTTGAAAAAGAAAAAGTGCAAGCGGCGCTTTTAGATATGAAAAAACGCCCCGACGTGCGGGGCGAAACTTTCAGCGTTGAAGATTTTGCGGAATTATCAGATAAACTTGCAGTTTAAAGTCTTTTGCGCCCAACGGGCGCAGGGTTTTAGGACAATATCCTAAAACCCGTGCCGGATAGGCGCAAAAACCTACTCCACAGTCGATTGCTCCAGCGACGACAGCTCGCGCTCGAATGTGCGGATTGCGTCTGTCGCGAATTTGCGAATTTGTATAATTTCGTTTCGAATGGTCGCGAGTTTATTGATTTCCATGGTGTAATTTTGCTGCATTTCGGCTTGCTTCTTCGCCGCTTCAACTTTTGCGTCATTTATGATTTTGTCGGCGGATTCTCTCGCAACTATAAGGGTTTGCGCAATCAAGTCACGTTCGGCGGCAAGCAAATTTTGTTGCCGTTCTAAATCCGGAATTCTTGCATTCAGCATTACAATTTCATTTTTCAGCAACTGTATTTCAGTATCGCGAGAAATGATTTTTTCCATCGTTGTTTGGTCGTACTCTTTTAGATACGACAAAACGTCTTTCTTGTGAAATCCGAACAGATCGGTTCTAAATAAAACTTTCTTTTTATCTCTAGCCATGTGGGTGTCCCCCTTTTTTCTTGCTAAATCAGCTTATTTAGCATTTCTTCAAATTCACTTTTCGGCTTCGCGCCGGTCGAAGTTTCTGAAATTTCACCATTTTTGAATGTTATTACGGTCGGAATCGTCATCACATCATACTTTCGAGCAAGATCCGGCTGCTCGTCAACATTGATTTTCACAATGATTGCCTTACCGTCAAATTCGTCGGCAAGTTGGTCTAAAATCGGACCTATCATTCTGCAAGGACCGCACCAATCAGCCCAAAAATCAACCAAAACAGGAATGTCGGCGTTTAGAACCTGCGATTCAAACGCGCTTTCTTCGGTAATGTGAATTACTTTTGACATAGTTTTCACCTCTTTGTCATATTATACCACAAATTGACGAGAAATATCAAGTGTTTTTTGATTATTCGGCATTTTTATTGAAATAGTCGTACACGCTTTGCGCGGCACGTTTGTTTATTATCTCGCAAAGCTCGTCAAGCGTCGCGGATTTAATGCGTTCGATATTCGAAAAATGGGTTAGAAGCCTGCGCCGCGTCGCCGCGCCGACGTTTGGAATATCCTCAAGTTCGGAATGAACCATATCGCTCTCGTGTCGCTTGCGGTAGGCGGTTATGGCGAATCGGTGAACCTCGTCCTGCAATCGCGTGAGGAAACGGAAAACTTCGCTGTCGCGGGGAATATCGAACTCGGTTGTGTCGGACGTTAAGCCGCGCGTTCGATGTTTATCGTCCTTTACCATTCCGAAAACCGGAATTTCCTCGCCCATTGTCGCAAGCAGTTCTTTGATTACCGCAACGTGCCCGCGTCCGCCGTCGAGGAGGATTAAATCGGGAAGCGGCAGAAATTTTGCCAACTCCGGCGCAAGTTCGCCGGCGGCGATTTTGTCCTGTTCGTCGTACGCGCGATTGATTCGGCGGTAGACGACCTCACGCATACTTGCGTAATCGTCGGCGCCGTCAACGGTTTTAATGTTGAACTTGCGATAACTTTTGCGCTGCGGCATTGCGTTTTGATATACCACGCAAGCGCCAACGCTTTTTTCGCCGGAGATATTCGAGATGTCGTAGCTTTCGATGTGAAACGGCGGCGCGGGGAGCGATAGAACTTCCATAAGCCCTGCAAGCGCGTCGTTTTGGTCGGTTTCCTCTTTGTCGCGGGTGAACTTGTGACGGCGATAGGATTCTTCGGCGTTTTCGATTGCCATTTTTACGAGCCGCGCCTTATCGCCCCGCTTAGGAACGCTGACGTATATACGATGTCCCGCTTTTTCGGAGACGAACTGCTCGAAAACTTCCATGTCGTTTAGCTCGCAAGGAAGCAGGATTTCTTTAGGGATATTTGTAAGGTTGAAGTAAAATTGCCGCACGAATTCGCTGAAAACCTCGCAACTGTCAGACTCTTCCGGCGTTTCAAATACGAAATATTCCGCGCCCGCGACTTTGCCGTTGCGCATATAAAAAATTTGGACACAAATCGCGTCGTCGGCTTGAAAAAAGCCCAAAATATCGCGGTTGTCCTCCTGCGTTGAGGTGATTTTCTGCTTTTCGCCCAAAGTTTTGATATGCTTGATTTTGTCGCGGATTCGCGCCGCGCGTTCGAATTCGAGGTTGTCTGACGCGGCTTGCATTTGTTCTTGCAAACTTGCGGTTATGTCGGCGAATTTGCCCTCTAAAATCATGGTCGCTTGCGCGATGTTTTCGTTGTATTCGGCGGCGGAAATCTTACGTGCGCACGGCGCGCCGCATTGGTTTATGTGATACATCAGGCAAGGTCGTCCTTTACCTAAGTCACGGGGGAAAACCTTGGTGCAAGTTCGAATTTTAAAGATTTTGCGGAGGATTTCGACGTTATCTTTTACCGCGAAACCGCTCATAAAAGGGCCGAAATAGCGCGCGCCGTCTTTTTCGTGTTTACGCGTTATTAAAATCCGCGGAAACTCTTCGTTTTTCGTGATTTTGATGTATGGGAAGTGCTTGTCATCCTTGAGCAGAATGTTGTACTTCGGTTTGTGCCGCTTGATAAGATGACATTCCAAAATCAGCGCCTCGACCTCGGTTTCGGTTATGATATAGTCGAAATCGTCAATGTTTACTATCATTGACAAAGTTTTCGGCGAGTGCGCGGCGGATTTTTGAAAATACTGACTTATTCGATTTTTAAGAATCTTCGCCTTGCCGACGTAAATAATGCGCCCCTCACTATCTCGCATAAGATAGACGCCCGGCTTTTTAGGCAGATTCTTTAATTTGTCTGAAAAATCTTTCATAGTGATAATCCTTTATAATGACAGTTGGCGTAAAACGCCAACAATTACTTTGTGTCGTTTCAACACGTAGTTTGTGTTATAACGAAATAAGCAGAAAAAATTTCGATTGTAGAAATTTTTTCTTTCATCTGTTCGTTTCAACACGTAGTTTGTGTTATAATGGGTATTGCAAGTAGAAATACTTGCATTTCTACTGCAAAATCAAAGATTTTGCATATTGAATTTGAAAAATTCAAGCAATGCCCATTGCAATGATGTGTGTAAAAATTTTCGGTGAAAATTTTTGGCGGCGTTTTGTGTCGCGACGAAATAGCTTGGCTATTTCGTCAACACACTCTCATTATATAGAATAAACCTTTATGCCTCGCGGCACAAAGGTTTGCTTATATCCTGTATTTACAGCGCGTCCGTTCAGCAGGCTTGCTCGCTACTCTGCGAAATTAGAAGAAATCAAATCAACCAAACCGGTCACAGCAGCTTCTTCATCTGAACCTTCCGCGACTATGGTAATGCTTGTTCCGCGTGTAATTCCGAGCGACAAAACGCCGAGAAGACTTTTCGCGTTAACGTTGCGCTCGTCTTTCTCAACCCAAATATTAGATTTGTATTCGTTCGCTTTTTGAATAAAGAACGTCGCCGGCCTTGCGTGAAGCCCAACTTGATTTTGAACCACAACTTCTTTTAAAAACATAATATCGCTCCTATTTCATAGTGGAAATTGTGCGTAATACGCCTTGGTAGAGCTATTATACTATTGATTTTCAACTATGTCAAGTTTTTTTCAAAAAAGTATTGAAAAATTTTCCGAAATAGGGTATACTGGATTAGTACTTGCTTAAAAAATGTCAACATACCCAATTGCGGACCTTTTTCCGCCCAATTTCGTTAAATTTCCTTGCCATAAACAAATTATGCCTGTGAAAATTTGCCTTGTTGGACAAAAAAATCTCTCGCCATTGCGCATATTGCTATTTTTTAAGCAAGCCCAAGCGCTTATGAAGCGCTTACTAATTAAGGAGATGTGAATATGAAAAGAAGAATAGTTGCAATTATGATTTTAGTATTAATGATGACAGTAGTTTTTTCGGCGACGCAGGTTATCGCAGACCCGCCTAACGGCACAGAAGCATACGAAAATGGCGATGCGGTTGATTCAAACGGCGACAGCTATACAGGGATTGTGGCAATTAGTGGCGAGCTTGAGGAAGAACTGCGCGAAGAGGAAGAGGAAGAAGCTGGCGGCTTTGATATGTCGTTGATTTTAATGCCTGTTTTACTAATCGCGGTGTTTTATTTCCTTATGATTCGGCCGCAGCGTAAGAAAAGCAAAGAGCACAAAGAAATGGTTTCAACAATTAAAGTTTCTGACGAAGTTGTGTCAATCGGCGGAATTCATGGGAAAATTGTGCGCGTTAAAGATGATACTTACGTGATCGAAAGCGGAATCGGAACGCAAAAATCTTTTGTTCAGCTTGACAGATCGGCTATTTCACGTGTTACAAAAGAGGGTTCGGGGAAAAACGTATCCTCTGATTTTGACGATGACAATAACGAACCGGAATATCAAGACAGCGGCGACAACGCATAATTTGTCATAATTAAAAATCACTTTTCATAGATATAGAACATGAAAGGTGGTTTACATATGGCAAGATTTGAACTTAGTTCACCGCGCGACATGGTTTCGGACAGCGGCGCGTTCGAGTTTAAGCAAATTCTTAAAGGAGTCGCGCTTGCGTTTGTTATATCCATTGTGCTGATACTTATAAGTGCGGTGATTATGACTTATTCGCCCATTCCCGATGAAATGACAAGGGCGGTAACAATCGCGGTTTCAGGGATTAGCGTGCTTTTCGCGGGACTTGTTACGGCGCGCAAATCAAGACGGCAAGGTTGGCTTAGCGGCGCGACTTGCGGGCTTTTATACGCGTTATTCTTGTATATATTCGGAAGTTTGATCATGCTTGATTTTTCGATTACGCTGTATACTTTGATTGTTGGCGTTATGGGATTTTTCTTGGGCGCGCTAGGCGGAATTGTGGGAATAAATACAAAAAAACGCAAGAGACGATAACATTTTTAATTTTACATAGGAGGAATTATTATGGGACACATTAAAACATTGAACTCAGCAGTTTTGAAAGAAAGTGCAAGCGAGGGCGGTTGCGGCGAGTGTCAAACGTCTTGTCAATCGGCTTGCAAAACTTCTTGCACAGTAGGAAATCAAGGCTGCGAGCGAGTACAAAAAGAATCTAAGTAGGAAATCAATGGGTTGCACTTAGTGCAACCCATTTTGTTAGGAGCGACGAAAATGGTACATTCATTCGAAATGAACGGGAAATATATTGTGTTGGATGTTTACAGCGGCTGTGTCCACGATGTGGACAAGCTTGCTTTTGATGTTATGAACGCTTTAACGCCGCCGCTTGCGGAGGAATTGAGTGACGATATTTTGCAAAAACTATCCGCCGAATATTCGGCAGATGAAATTCGAGAAGTTTATACCGAAATTTTGGCGCTTTCCCGTGCGGGGCAGTTGTTTTCGGAGGATACTTACAAGGAAATGATATTGCCGAGTGACGGCGAACTGCCGCCGGTAAAGGCGATGTGTTTGCACGTTGCGCACGACTGCAACTTGCGGTGTAAGTATTGTTTCGCCGACGACGGCGCATATCAGGGTTCGCGCGCCCTTATGAGCGAGGAAATCGCGCTTGGAGCGGTGGATTTTCTGGTTGCAAATTCGGCGAACCGTCGAAATTTGGAAATCGATTTCTTCGGCGGCGAGCCGCTTATGAATTTCGGCGTTGTCAAGAAAACGGTGGAATACGCGCGCGCGCTTGAGAAGAAATTTGATAAAAATTTTCGGTTTACGATTACGACAAACGGCGTTTTGTTAAACGACGAAAATATGAAGTATATCAACGAAAATATGCACAATGTGGTGCTAAGTTTAGACGGGCGGAAAGATGTAAACGACCGAGTTCGCAAGACCGCGGGCGGCGGAGGCTCGTATGATTTGGTTTTGAAGAAGCTGCTCACCATGGCGGAGAGCCGAAATCAAGACAACTATTACGTTCGCGGGACTTACACCGCATATAATTTGGATTTCGCCGCCGATGTTTTGCACCTTGCCGACTTGGGATTTGTGCAAACATCGGTGGAGCCTGCCGTCGCTGCGGACGATAAAGAGTACGCGCTTCGAGAGGAGCATTTACCCCGGCTGTTTGATGAATACGAGCGATTGGCGGCGGAATACGCGCGGCGTATGCGGGAAAAGGACGATGAGTTCCGATTTTTCCATTTTATGATCGACTTGGAGCAGGGACCGTGCGTGATTAAACGTTTGTCGGGCTGCGGCGCGGGCTGTGAGTACGTCGCGGTTACGCCGGAGGGCGATATTTATCCGTGCCATCAGTTCGTCGGTATGATCGAGTACAAAATCGGCGACATTGAAAATGGGATTCAAAACGAAGAAATCCGCACGAAACTCAATGGTTGCAATGTTTACACCAAAGATGTTTGCTCCGATTGTTTCGCGAAGTTTTACTGCGGCGGCGGCTGTGTCGCGAACGCGGGGATTTACAACGGCGACGTCAATGTGCCGCACAAGGTGAGTTGTGAGTTGCAGAAGAAGCGAGTTGAGTGCGCATTATATGTGGAGTGCGCGAGAGGTTCGTAAAAATTGCGAATAAAAAAAAACGGGAATAAAGATTTTGAAACCCACAAAATCTTCATGAAAGTTGTTAACAAAATCAAAGATTTTGACAACTTTCGAAAAATCCCCTAACGTAACCTATTGCTTGCGACGTAAGGTAATGCTGTAAAGTGCATTACGAGGAGGTGAAAATCTATGTCAAAATATACGACCGGAGAAATGGCGAAAATGTGTAACGTGTCGGTCAGAACCGTGCAATTTTACGATACAAAAGGAATTTTGCACCCGAGCGAACTGACCGAGGGCGGCAGACGGCTGTACACCGACGATGATCTGGTTCAAATGCGTTTAATCTGTATGCTGAGAACGTTGGGGCTTACGCTTGATTCGATTCAAGGGATTTTAAAAAGCGAAAAACCGGCGAAAGTTTTGAACTTGCTGCTTGACGAACACACAAAGCAACTTGACGGTGAAATCAAGGAAAAGCAAGAGCAGGTTGAAGCGATTAAACTTATCAAGGAAAGTATCGGCGACAGGGAAGCCATTCCGGTTAATTCAATCAGCGACATAGGTGTCATCATGGAAAATAATAAAAAAGTACGTAAGAAGTTTAGGAAGTTGGTCGTTACCGCGTGTTTTCTATCCATTCCGCAATTTGCTTTTATTGCTTTGTGGATTGTCAAGGGAATGTGGATTCCGTTTGTGGTGTGGTTTCCGATTCAAACGCTGCTTGGCATATTGTTGGCGAAACATTACTTCAAAGACGCGGCGTTTATTTGTCCCGAGTGCAACGCTGTGTTTAAACCGCCGTTTAGCAAACTTATGCGAACAAGCGGAACGACGAAAGCAAGATGGCTTACCTGCACAGAGTGTGGGCACAAAGGCTATTGCGTTGAGACGATTGCGAAAGAGGAAACGTAATGCTTACAAATAGAAAATAAACCGCGTTTGCGGTTTATTTTTTTTGGCAAAACTATCGTTGTGGAAAATATTACATTGATAGGAGCGTGTGCGGCGATATGGTTATGACTGTTTTAATGTTTGCGCAATTCGGGGTTTCGGTGATTGTCGGTCTTTATTTTTTCGGTCAGCTTCGCAACAAAAACCAGGCGAGAAATTCAATTGAAAGTGACAGTAAGCGGGAACTTGACAAGCTTAAACGGCTGAATGAGATTAAGTTGACCGCTCCGCTTTCAGAGAAGACGCGCCCGACTGAATTTTCGGATATTATCGGGCAGGAGGACGGTTTAAAGGCGCTTACCGCCGCGCTTTGCGGACCGAATCCGCAGCACGTGCTGATTTACGGCCCGCCGGGAGTCGGCAAAACCGCCGCGGCGCGCGTAGTACTTGAAGAAGCCAAAAAGGCGGCGCAATCGCCATTTAAAAGTGACGCGAAGTTTATCGAGGCGGACGCGACAATTATGCGGTTTGACGAGCGATCAATCGCCGATCCGCTGATCGGTTCGGTTCACGATCCGATTTATCAGGGAGCGGGCGCGTATGGCAGCGCGGGCGTTCCGCAACCCAAGCCGGGAATGGTTACCAAAGCCCATGGCGGCGTGCTTTTTATCGACGAAATCGGCGAGCTTCATCCGACGCAAATGAATAAGCTGCTCAAAGTGTTGGAAGATCGCAAAGTGACATTCGAAAGCGCGTATTACGCCGGCGGCGATCGGAGTATCCCGCCGCATATTCATCATGTTTTTCAAAAAGGGATGCCCGCCGACTTTCGTCTTGTTGGCGCAACGACGAAAAACCCCGAAGATATTCCGCCGGCGCTTCGTTCACGGTGTGTTGAGATATTTTTCCGAAACCTTCATACGGCAGAAATCCAAACGATTGCCAAAAACGCCGCGCGCCAAGGCGGATTTGTGATTAGCGACACGGACGCCGCGTTGGTCGCGAAGTATTCGCATAACGGGCGGGACGCGGTTAATATTGTGCAAACTTCCGCAAGTGTGGCGGCGACGAGCGGTATGCCGAGCATAATACGCGCCGAAGATATCGAGTTCGTACTCAAGGCTGGCAAACATTCGCCGCGGCTTGCACCAAAGCTGAACGACGGCAAAAATTTCGGCGTTGTGAACGGCTTGGCGGTGACGGGAAGCGTCGGAACCGTGCTGAATATCGAGGCGGTGGCGGAGAAAACGATTCCGACACGCGGCACTTTGACGGTTACGGGAATCGTGGACGAGCAAGAACTTGCAGCCCGTGGACAGAAGCTGAAAGGACAAAGCTTCGTGCGGTCGTCCATTTATAATATGCTGACGATTTTGCAAAAACGGTACGGCATAAATCCGAAAGATTATAATATCCACATAAATTTCCCGAATTCCGCGCCGGTTGACGGGCCGTCGGCGGGAATCGCGATTTTGTGCGCCGTTTATTCGGCGATTACGAAGATTCCGGTAGATAATTATCTTGCGATGACGGGCGAGATTTCGATTAAAGGCAAAATATGCGCCGTTGGCGGCGTAAGCGAAAAGATAGACGCGGCAGTACTTGCCGGGGCGCGGCGCGTGATTATTCCACAAGATAATTGGCAGCAGAGATATGAAAATATGGGCGTGGATGTTGTTGCGGTAACCGACATTGCGGAAGTTATGCGAATGGTTTTCGGAGTTGCCGAAAAGGTTGCGGCAAGCCAAAATAAGCGTGACAATCACGAAATATTGATAAATTATTGATAGTCGTCGCAACTCGCCCTTTTTGCTCATTTTGTCGCAGAAAACGCGACAAAAGCTCACATTATGGGCGGTTGCGCCTCTTTCCCAAAAAAATCGAGCAATGGCTCTCATTTTTCGGGAGCCCTATCCACCCCCTGCGTCCCCCTCATAGGGGGAACAAATTAGGATAAATTATTGACATTGTATATTCTGTAAGGTATAATATCCAAATGAATATTAATTTTTTAAAAGCAGAGATTATTACAACCGTTACGAAAGAGAGAGATTATCCAAAAACCGATGTGCCCGAGATTGCGTTTGTCGGGCGGTCGAACGTTGGGAAATCTTCGCTTATCAACTGTTTGCTGAGCCGTAAAAACCTTGCGCGAACTTCCGGAACGCCGGGGAAAACCGCAACCGTGAATTTCTACAACATCGACGATAAGTTGAATTTTGTGGACTTGCCGGGATACGGTTACGCCAAGGTTTCCAAAGTTGAAAAGGAAAAATGGGGCAAAATGATTGAGGAATATCTCGCGAAACGCGAAAATTTGCTTCGAATTTTCCAATTGGTGGACATTCGGCACAAGCCGTCGGTGGACGATTGCGCAATGATGGATTGGGTGCGGCATTGCGGATATGTTCCCGTCGTGATTGCGACCAAACTTGATAAAATCAAGAAAGCGCAGGTGGAGGGTCAGCTTGCGCTGATACGCGATACGCTGAAATTGGACGGCGATTCGATTTTGATTCCTTTTTCCGCCGAAAAGCGGACAGGTAAGGAAGAACTTCAATCGTTTATCGACGAGATTTACACGGAGGCAATGGAAACGCATTAAATCCGCAAAACGGATTTCTGTTTAATGAGGGTCCGGGAAACGTCCCGGTCGCCGGCTCGGCGGACTCTAATGACGGACTGCGTTTTTGCGACTGAAGGAGCAAAAAAATGAAAATCGCGAGGATTGATTACGGCGGCAAGCCGACATACGGCTATATCGACGGCGATAAAATCAACTTAATCGACGGCGATATATTTGCGGCGCACACGAAAACCGATATCTTCATTCCGCTTGACGACGCGAAGCTGCTTGCGCCGTGCGTTCCGAGTAAAGTTATCGCGGTGGGGCTTAACTATGCCGATCACGCGGTGGAGTTAGGCATGAAAACGACGGAATTTCCCGTGTTCTTTCTAAAAGCGCAAACAAGCGTTATCGGCCCTGGCGATAATATCGTTTATCCGCGGCATTATTCGTCGCAGGTTGATTACGAGGCGGAGCTTGCCGTTGTAATCGGCAAGAGTGCGAAGAATATCGAGGAATCGGACGCGCGGGATTATATTTTAGGATATACTTGCCTAAACGACGTAACCGCGCGGGATTTGCAGAAAATTGACGGACAGTGGGCGCGCGCGAAGTCGTTTGACACGTTCTGCCCAATCGGGCCGATCATTTCGGACGAGTTTGATCCGAGCAATACGGCAATTCGCGCAATATTAAACGGCGAAGTGAGGCAAGATAGCACAACTGCGCAGTTAATACATAAAATCGAATTTTTGGTAAGCGCGGCGTCGAAAATCATGACGCTTGAACCGGGCGACGTAATCGCGACGGGCACTCCGTCCGGTATTGGCGAGATGAAAGTCGGCGATGTTATTGAGATTTATATCGAGGGAATCGGAACGTTGAGGAACCAATTGACAATGGATAATTGACAATTGACAATTGACAATGATTGTGAGATTTTCACGATACAAAATATCGTGAAAATCCAATTTAAAAGGAGATATGCAATTTGATTAATAAGCCACGAGGGACGGAAGATATACTGCCAAAGGATTCGGCGCTTTGGCGCAAGATTGAGAACACCATACATGAAGTTTGCGAAAACTTCGGGTACGGCGAAATTCGCACGCCTACGTTTGAGGCGACCGAGCTTTTTGAGCGCGGCGTCGGCGACACTACCGATGTTGTGCAAAAGGAGATGTACACCTTTTTGGACAAAGGCGAGCGCAGTATGACGTTGCGTCCCGAGGGAACGGCGTCGGTTGTTCGCGCGTTTTTGGAGAATTCGCTTTACGCGAATCCGCAACCGACGAAATTGTACTATATCATTCCCTGCTATCGCTATGAGAAGCCGCAGGCGGGGCGCTTGCGCGAGTTTCATCAATTCGGCGTAGAAGTGTTCGGCGCCGCGCGCGCGACGGTAGACGTTGAAGTTATATCGCTGGCGGTGAATTTGCTGGAAAGACTTGGCGTGAGCGGGGTTGAACTAAATATTAACAGCATCGGCTGCCCCGATTGCCGCCCGAGTTATAACGAGAAATTGCGCGCGCACTTCGAGGCGCGAAAGGACAAGCTGTGCGAAACTTGTTTGGGGCGGCTTGAGAAAAATCCTATGCGGATTATCGACTGCAAATCGCCCGTGTGCGGCGAAATTGCGCAAGGCGCGCCGAAAGTGTCGGATCACTTGTGCGAGAGTTGCGAAACGCACTTTTCTTCGGTGAAAAGTGGGCTTGATAACTTGTCCATAACCTATAATATCGACCCAAACATCGTGCGCGGGCTGGATTACTACACCAAAACGGTGTTTGAGTTGACAAGCAACGCGCTTGGCGCGCAATCCGCGCTGTGCGGTGGCGGGCGGTATGACGGATTGGTCACTACCCTCGGTGGAAGTGAAACGCCCGCAATCGGCTTCGCAATGGGCTTAGAGCGGCTTGTTCGAATATTAGGACAACAGCAGGAAGCTGAAACCAACGGTTGTGACTTGTTTATTACGACCATCGGCGATGTGGCTTTGCAAGCGGCGGAAAAGTTGGCGTATACCTTGCGGCAAAGCGGCAAATCTGTGCAAATCGACCTACTAGGCCGCAGTGTGAAGGCGCAAATGAAGTACGCCGACAAAATCGGCGCGAAATATTCGGTTGTTTTGGGCGATGATGAATTGGGAGAAGATAAAAGGGTGAAACACATAGTTAATCTTAAAAATATGCAAACTGGTGAAACAAAAGAAGATGTATTAATAGCTGAGTTAGTTAATACGAGCGATTGGGGGACGTTTTTCAATGAATAGAACACATATGTGCGGCGAGGTTACGATAAACGACGGAGTGGTCACGCTTAACGGCTGGGTTGCGAAGAATCGGAGATTGGGCGGCTTGATTTTCGCGCAATTGCGGGATAGAACGGGGATTATTCAACTCGTGTTCGACGATCAGTCGGATAAAGTGGTGTTCGAGCTTGCCGAAACGCTGAAAACCGAGTATGTTATTGAAATTACGGGCGAAGTGCGCGAGCGGAGCAATGTCAACGCCGAGATTAAAACAGGAACCATCGAGGTGTTCGTAACAGGGTTGAAAATTTTGTCGGAGGCGGAAACTACGCCGTTTTACATAGAGGAAAACGTTGATACAAACGAGGCGCTGCGCTTGAAATATCGCTATCTCGACCTGCGCCGCCCGGATATGCAAGAGAAGATAATTATGCGGCATAAGGTCGCGAAATTCACCCGCGATTATTTCGACCAAAACGGATTTTTGGAAATCGAAACGCCGATGTTGATAAAGTCAACGCCGGAGGGCGCGCGGGACTATATCGTGCCAAGCCGCGTACATAAAGGGCATTTTTACGCCCTGCCGCAGTCGCCGCAACTGTACAAGCAACTGCTTATGGTATCGGGGTTTGATCGGTATATGCAAATCGTAAAATGCTTCCGCGACGAAGATTTGCGCGCGGACAGGCAGCCGGAATTTACCCAAATCGACTTGGAAATGTCGTTCGTCGACATCGACACGGTTATGGAATTGAACGAGAAGTATCTAAAACTACTATTCGGCGAGATTTTGGGCGTCGAAGTGCAGACGCCGTTTTTGCGGTTGCCGTACAGCGAGGCGATGGACAGATTTGGTTCGGACAAGCCGGACACGCGATTCGGCATGGAGTTTGTTGATCTGTCGGACGTTTTGGCAAACGCTGAATTCAAGGTATTCAGCGGCGCGATTAACGCCGGCGGAAGCGTTCGCGCGATTGTCGCGAAAGGGTTTGGCTCGCAAATGGGACGGAAAGTGCTGGACGACTTGACAGAGTACGTGAAAACCTATCGCGCCAAAGGAATGGCATGGATTGTTGTCGAAGAAGACGACAACCTGCGCTCGCAAATCACGAAATTCCTAAGTGAGGACGAAATTGCCGGAATTTTGGCGAAAACCGAGGCGACGGCGGGCGACGCGATTCTAATTATCGCCGATAAAAACGAGATTGTGTACGACGCGCTTGGAAGTCTGCGGCTCGAGGTTGCGAAAAGGTACGATTTGATTGATAAATCTAAGTATAATTTCCTTTGGGTGACGGAATTTCCGTTGCTTGAATTTGACGAGGAAAACGAGCGGTATGTCGCGAAACATCACCCGTTTACATCGCCGATGGACGAAGATATTGACCTGCTTGATTCTGCGCCGCAAGATGCGCGTGCGAAAGCGTATGATATTGTGCTGAACGGAAGCGAAATCGGCGGCGGAAGTATTCGAATTTTCAATTCCGAGCTGCAAAGTAAGATGTTCGAAGTGCTTGGCTTGTCGAAAGAGGAAGCAAACGAGAAATTCGGATTTTTGTTGGAAGCGTTCAAGTACGGCGTTCCTCCCCACGGCGGAATGGCGTATGGACTGGATAGATTGGTAATGCTTATGACGAACAGCGAGAGTATCCGCGACGTTATCGCGTTCCCGAAAGTGCAAACCGCGGCGGAGCTTATGACCGACGCGCCCGGAACGGTGGATATGAAGCAACTTGAAGAGTTAGGAATTTGTGTCAATTTGCCTGATTAGGGCATTTTTGCCGCTACGGCGGCAGGCGTTGCGCGGGCGCGCGCGGCGCGTCAAGGACCAGTCCTTGACAATCCAGCAAACTTTTGCGCGCCAAAAGTTTGACCAAAACCGTCGCCCTCCCCGCCACGACCCACGCAAAAAACGCGCGGGTGCCCCGTTTGGCGGAACCGCGGGCGATACTTAGTGCAATCAACGCACCCTAGCCAAATGACATCTCGCGCTTTTAGGCGCGGTACGAATTTTCACTAAAGATTGCGGCTTTTGCCGCCGTAGTCATTGAATTGATACGTAGATGTTTGCACTATTCTAGCGGCGCGTTTACGATAGCGCCATAGCGCGTTTGCGCCGCAAGTTTGATAAAACTTTTTAAAGTTTTTCGGGGTTTGTGGCTGAACCGTCGAAATCTTGATTTCGCGAACGGTTCGTCCTTAAGGGTTTCCCAAGAAAACAAGTCGCCTTTTGACGAAGTTTGATTGGTTGAAACCTACTGT
>Ga0131853_10000503_pt1 | contig 72061 bp, 64 predicted proteins | sample TergutLab28metaG_FD_92764 | JGI IMG/M metagenome (GOLD analysis project Ga0131853, IMG submission 92764) | Labiotermes labralis P1 segment gut microbial communities from Petit-Saut dam, French Guiana - Lab288 P1 (version 2) (version 2) | ecosystem: Host-associated > Arthropoda: Insects >... | reverse complement strand
CTGTGATGATGATTATTACTATACACTTCTGTGTCGTGTGACCGTCTGTGCCTGTGATCTCGTTATCATGCGATCAAATAAAAAACGGACTCACCTTAAATTGATGAATCCGTTTCGTGTTGTATGTTTACTGTGTTGTCATGTCGATGTGTTATTGGGGATTAAATTCATGTTGAACAGGTGGGGCAGTTCCAGAAATGTGAAGAGGAGTTCCTCCAGTTGGTCGAACAAGCTTTACACACCAATGTCCATCAACCAAACCAACACCGATAAAATAATTATTGGGATTCATAAGCACGTTACGATGGCTCGTAGAGTTCAATAAATTTTGAAGTGAACGCTGTGGATTGTTGAAATCTGAGCCAAGACGAGATAAAACCTCAAGTGGTTGATATGCGATATTGGCAGGATGAATTCCATTTGGATCAAGATATGCGGTAAATTCTGCATTTAAAGTTGTGTTATTCATTACTCTTGCACGATAATTCGTTCCGCTTGGACAAGTATGCCCAAAGAAATTTCGATTTACCATATCTTGACTGTGCGCTCTTGCGACATCTTGTAAACCTGTGTGCATTGTTACTGGACGTAATCCATATCTTGCACGATGTTGATTTAACAAACGTACAAATTCGATCTCGGCTTGCGCAGGTGTTAAATTGTTGTTCGGCTGTTGTTGATTGTTGTTGTTTCCTTGATTGTCGTTATTGTTTCCGCCCTGATTATTATTGTTGCCACCGTTCCCTTGATTTCCACCGCCGTCTAAATTCATAAACCGCATGAAAATTGTTGCTGATTCAGCACGTGTTAATGTTCCTGTTGGATTTATCGTTGTTGTCGTTCGACCTTGAATAACTCCGTGAAAATTCATCCAACGCAACGCTTGATATGCCCACGACGCAATTTGACCACGATCTGTAAACTGATTCCACTGTTGACCTTGTTGACCTGTATCTGTTAAATCTGTCATCAATATTGCATACCGAAACATCATCGTTGCGAACTCTTGACGTGTTGCGTGACGATTTGGCTCAAACAAAAGTCCTACCGTACCATTATCAATATTGTTTGCATTTGCCCATGTGATATATGGTGAATACCATCCATTCCCAACGTCTGTAAAATGATTTTGTCTGCTGTCGCTTGCGTTTGCACGTCTGCCATGATGTAATCTGAAAATCAACGCCGTAACTTCTGCCCGTGTCAAATTACCTTGTGTGTTGAACTGATTTTGATTAACGCCCTGCATGATTCCGTTTGCATACACAAATTGTATTGCGCTCGAATACCATTGACCATCACGAACATCATTGAATGAATGACGAGCTTGCAACAATTCGAGTTCAAAATTTTCGTTAAACTCTTGCCACATTTCCCATAGGTCATCGAAATTGAAGTCTTCATCTGTGACAACAGATGACATATCATTGTTGACCTCTGTTGCCAACACTGCTGGCGTGAACAATGTCATCACCATCAATAGAGCAAGTAGAATTACGATTGGTCTTTTAAAGTTTTTCATTTTGTGTTCCTCCGTGTGATTTCTATGTTGTGTATCATTATACGACATAGCCCTGAAAGTGTCAAATTTTTGTAGTTTATTGATTTACAAATGTGTAGTTCGTTGATTTACATACAAATCTGGTCGAATTTCGTATAATTGCGTCAGGGTGATGCAATGTATGAATTTGAATATGCGGATGACATCTATCTTATCATCCGACAAAATATAAAAAAACATCGAACAGCACAAAAATTGACATCGGCAGAATTGGCGGAACGTGTTGGATTGTCACATGAATTTATACGTGCGCTTGAAAGCAATAATCCCAAATTTACAATGTCTGTCAAAACCTTATATAAAATTTCGATTGCGCTGAATGTGTCGTTGGATTCATTGATTGAAACATAAAACGACATACAATAATGAAAACGAATCTGATTAAAAAATCGGGTTCGTTTTTTAATGTACATGAGACGCAGAGTTCTATGGTTTAACAGGCGATAAATCAAAATGTGAATCCCAATTACTCACAATGAAAAACGTGTACGAATCGTGTGCGAATGGGCTTGAGAGCGCATTATCCCGATTTTAGAATGTTTGAAAAAAGTTTCGATATGTTTATGTAAATTGATGGTTTTTGATGTTTTCTTATCTAAAAAGCGATGACTTTAGGGCAATTTGCTCGCCTTCTGCCCCTGCCAAACAGGATAAATCCGAACACTCGGTCAATCTTTGCGATTGGCGACGTGTTCGGATTTGTCGTTTGGTTGGAGATGTAGATTTGTAGCCGCAAGCTGGTTCAAAGCCGCTTGCGGTCTTTCTTTTTCGGCTAGTGAAGCCCTCATTCTCCAGCTTCGGTTCCTAGCCAACGCGCACCGTCATTCCGTGTTTCTGTAGGTATGAGCGTAAGTACAGACGGTAAACTTGGCAAGGTTGTCCCGCTCGGCGCTAAAGATTTTGAGGGTAAGTTTGTTGTAGCCCGTGAGATCATACTCCTATTTCTTTGTGACTTGATAATTCTGTTGGATGTACTCCATCGCCTGTTCTGAATAGTAGTCTTTATATGGTGATTTGGGATTGCGCGAATTTAGTTTCACTCGTCCAATGTATTCAGGCTTGCCTGCCATTGTCTTTTTCAGCTTATGGAAGTCTTGGTTTAAGAGAAATCCATCAATGTTTTCCCTGCACCAATCCACCAGCTCTTGATACTCATATTTGTAAGTCCCTCTGAATTGCTCGTCCGATAATTGCACAGGCATCGCATTTGGGTCATCTGAAATTCGCACAGCGGTGGTTTTCGTAAAACTGACCTCGGCCTCGTCTTTGTTCGTAATGGCCACTAATAGGTCGCTATTGGTTACTTTCTTCACGCTTTCGAGATATATGTTAAAGCCCAAAACAATGGAATCTTCGACGCTATCTTCTTTTAGGTCTTGAATGACCTTGATTACGCTTTCAATAAACTGCCTTGATTCGGGCGACGCATTTGACTGGATTGCCTTTTTCGTTAGGAAGTCCTCCGGGGCAAACGGCAGTTTGAATCCCAGTGGCATGATAAACAGCCCTTCGTCGCCAACAACATCTTTCGAGAAATGCGTTTTCATAAACTCAACATAGTTCAGCGCGGCCTTTGCCACAAGCATGAATATGTGGGGCGTCAATTCTTCGTTGTAAAAATGAACGATATTGTTCCTATATTCCTCAATTTTGAAAAGATTTTCGCGAATCGCGGCAAATGATTTCGGCTTGATTGCGTTAATATGCTGATCGACAAAATCAATGGCTTTGCTAAATGAAATTCATTGCCAAAATTATGGCGATATGTAGCACAAGCATAACGATCAATATCATTTGCCCATACAAGACTTGCACCGGCTAGCCTAAATCCGATACAAATCCCGCCTATTCCGGCAAACATACTCGCCACGCGCACTATAGCCTCCTCCTGCGAGCCAAAACCGCTTGCTCAACTTCGGCGACAACTGCCTCTAATTCTTTCTTAATGTGGTTGCCCCAAAAGCGCAACACCACATACCCGTCGCTTTCAAGACGTTCCGTCACTTCCTTGTCACGCTCCATATTTCGCTCAATCTTGGGTATCCAAAAATCTTGACGGCTCTTGAAGTCGTGTTTACGCCGTTCCCAATCATAACCGTGCCAAAACTCCGAATCGCAGAATATTGCAATCTTTTCACGGACAAAAACAATGTCGGGGCAACCATATACTTTGCGATAATTCTTTCGATAACGATATCCTTTATTGTGCAAGGCACGTCGCAATGATACTTCAATCTTTGAGCCACTGTTTTTAACAGATTGCATATTACGGCGACGTTGTTCCGGTGTGTGCTTGTCCATCAGCAAAAGCGAATCTGCAAATTTAGCTTTATAAAGGTTTTATCGCCCTCGCTGTAAAGCTCGCAATATCCGTACCGTGATGTGCTTGGACTGTCAAGTCGGGTTTCGCGGAGTAGATACTCTTTAAAGAATTTTCTGTTTGCAATATGATATGCTACAACATCACCGTCAGTTTTGACGATAATATATCCACCGTTTGCTTCGTCGTCACCATCCCATTCCGTTGCCGGTTTCAGACCAAGTGCAGAGGCGCACAGAAGCTCTTTGATATTATGGAGATAAAAATCCTTGCGTCGACGCAGAGGGTTAATGGAAGCAATCTCATCGGCGAGCAATGTACATTCTTTTGTGCGTCTGCAATAAAAACCTTTTAGCATTTCAGCAACGATTACCGGCATTTGGCTGTCAATCATCATTAAGTTTTCTTCAAAGATTTCATTATCTGTGCTGTGAAAAAACAACTCACCTCCCGCAGCATTTATCGCGTCCATTTTATCAATAATCTTGCGCGTAGAATCGATGGCGTTGATTTCGGCGATATCGGATGGAGATAAGCCTGCAACTTCAAAAGTGAAGTTTGTAGTCCTTCCCGGATTCAACAGGGTGGGAGCGGCGCCAAGATCGCTTTTGATGCTGAAACCGACAATGTTTTGAAAGCCCGTCTGCACATCATGTATTTCAACATTCAAGTCTGCCTTTTCGGTTGAAGGGGCTTTAGGTGTAGTCGCGCCGATTTTTTGAAAAAATGTTTCGGCATCAGGAATTGCGAAAGAGCCCTTCCCTTTTGCTAAGCGACCAATATCAATAAACATATCATGAGCGGCTGTCTTGAAATCAGCCATCGGAAGTGTCTGAATTTTGACATCGTTTAAGTAAATATCAACATTTGCGTTGGAGGTATTCGGCAAATACTCATGTCCTTCACGCAGTATACGGATAATTGGGAAATATTTATCTTGCATCCGCTCTTTGTTTTCATCGGCGGCATATAGCTTGCCATCTGCGAGCAGCTTCAAGAAAGCATAACCCTCAGACCATTCGCCTTTGTTTACTTTAATCATACTGCCACCTTTTCCGTGATGCTATTTGCTTTTGTTTTGTGAAAGTGGTTTCGCTTGCGGCGTGTCTTTCAAGAACTATTTTGATATTTTCTGCGATTGCTTTTATCACAGGCACAGATACGGAATTACCCAACTGCTTGTATAAATGAACATCTGCCAACGGCAACTTGAACGTATCGGGGTAGCCTTGTAACCTTGCCCATTCGCGCGGGGTCATTTTGCGAATACCCTCTTTATTGATTTCGCCTTTGATATGTGTAACCGGGGTAAGATCGGTTTGTCGCTTGTCGATCAAAAGATTTCGCTCCCTACCCATGCCACCACACACGATCGCCCCGGCGACACCATCCCAATTACGGATTTCGTAACCGAATCCGTTCCCTTTGGCTTCATGTCTTGCTCTGTGCCGGCGGAGTGTTTCAACATAAACATCGCTTAAGTAATATTTTGCCGATACAGGCTGTTCTTCGATAATATCTTTAATGCGTTTGCTTGAATCTGTTGGCAAAGGAAATTCAAAACCGGAACTGTCAATGTCATTTCTGAATGCGACTATGTAGATACGCTCTCTGTTTTGTGCAACGCCATAATCACGGCTGTTTAATACTCTCGCATAAACATTATACCCTTCGTCGGGCAACGTTTTTAACGCTTGCTCGATAATGCCAAAGGTTCTGCCTCTATCGTGCATTTCCAATCCTTTTACATTCTCGCAAAAGATAACCTTTGGTTTATGTGCGGCACATATTCGGGCAACGTCAAAAAACAAAGTGCCGCGCGACATCCCTTTGTAATCGTCATCAAAGCCTTTTCTTTGACCTGCAAGGCTGAATGCTTGGCAAGGGAACCCAGCCAAGCAAATATCGAATTTAGGAACATCGCTTTCCGAAATCTTTGTAATATCACCCGACAACTCAAATTCGTCATCAAAATTTGCTTTGTATGTTTTTTGAGCATGAGTATCCCACTCGCTCGCAAAAACAGTTTTGATTTTTTCGCCGAAAGCATCTTCAAAACCTAAACGGATACCGCCTATCCCGGCGAACAAGTCAATAGAAGTCATTTGTTTCATTTTGTTTTCACCCTCTCCAGCCTTTATACTCTAAAAGAACGACAGATCATCTTTCGGGAAAATAACTATGACTTCGGCATACGGCCACCGAAAAGTATAGATACCAGTCGAAAAATTATATCACGCCAGAGGTCAAAAGTCTACTTTGCTTCATCCGGCACATACTCCACAATGTCATACAACGTGCAATCAAGAATTTTACATAGCATATCTAACGTATTTGTCGAAACGGGCATATTTTTCTTGAGTCGTTGCACGGTACTGTTGCTGACCTCATGTTTGACGCGCAATGTGTAGGTTGTAAAGTTCCGTTCTTTCATTGTGCGCCATAATGGTGTGTAGACAATCATTTTTTGTTCCCCCAGTCAACAGGCTTGCATAACTCCATTATGCCTGTTATAACGACCATATTATATGGTCTATAAAGAGCCATATCAACTGCAAGGAGGAATGCGACAATGACCAACATCACCTACAGGCAGCACGGCAACTATCTCATCCCAAATCTCACTCTACCAGCCGAAGAAGCCCGTGAGATCGGCATCTTCGGACGCAGACGGCTGATGCATCTCAAACAGCATCGCAAGGTTCTTTATACCGAGCTGTTCGCCACTTGCACGCTCAACGCCCATCTAGCGGACATCAACGAACAAGCGATGGATAGGCTCGCGGTCATCGTGGAGCAGATGAAAGCGGCGCAAGGAGTTACTGAAGCACTCAAAGTCTGCGATCCGATGGCGTGGGCCGGTGCGATGAACAATATCAAGGCTTGTGCCGAGGAAATCGTCAATCAAGAATTGGTATACGCCTAACTTGCCGAAAGTCCTGACACACAGTATACTAGAAAGCGTGGTGATATGAAATGAAAGCTGTAATCTATGCCCGATATTCGTCCGATAACCAGCGCGAGGAATCCATTGAGGGTCAAATCCGCGAGTGCAAGGAATACGCCAAAAAGCACGGGATAACCGTGCTAAACAGCTATATTGACCGTGCCTTTTCAGCCAAGACGGATAACCGCCCGGAGTTTCAACGCATGATAAAAGACAGCGCAAAGCGACTGTTCGATGTTGTAATCATCTGGAAGTTAGATCGCTTTAGTCGCAACAGATATGATTCCGCGCACAACAAAGCCATTCTTCGCAAGAACGGTGTCAAAGTTGTGTCCGCGACAGAAGCGATTGCCGAAGATTCTACGGGCATTCTGCTTGAATCGCTCCTTGAGGGCTATGCGGAGTTTTACTCTGCGGAGCTTTCGGAGAAAGTCATTCGCGGGCGCACGGAAAACGCGCTCAAATGCAAATGGAATGGCGGCGTTTTGCCTGTTGGATTAAAGGTTGACGAGGACAAGCGGTATGTCATTGATCCGCTCACGGCGCCGCTTGCGCTGGAAGCGTTTCAGATGTATGCAGATGGTAAGACAGTCAAAGTGATTGCTGAACGCTTGAGTGAGAAAGGCATTTGTTCGCGCCACGGCGCACCGATGACGGTTAATAGCATCACCAATATGCTCCGCAATCGCAAGTATATCGGTGAGTACAAATATCGTGATATTGTCCACGAGGACGGTATTCCCGCCATTGTATCGCTTGAACTGTTCAATCAAGTACAGGCGCGGCTGGCGAAGAACAAACGCGCTCCTGCGCGGTTTAAGGCGCGTGAGGAGACGTATCTGCTCACAACCAAGCTCTTTTGCGGCAAGTGCGGTGCTTTTATGGTGGGCGAGAGCGGCACGAGCAAGACAGGGAAGATTTATCAATACTACAAGTGCGCCACGGCGAAGAAAAAGCGGGGCTGTAAAAAGAAATCCGTCAAGAAAGACTGGATTGAAGATTTGGTGATGGCTGAAATCACGACCATGTTGATGGATGATGCGATGATTGATCGCATTGTCAAGACCGTGATGGATTTGCAAGACAAAGAAAGTGCCGCCTTGCCGCTCTTAGAAAAGCAGCTGGCGGATACGAATAAGAATATTGAAAATATGCTCGATGCCATTCAACAGGGTATTTTTACTTCGTCTACGAAAGAACGACTGGAAGCCCTAGAGGAATCCAAGGGTGAGCTGGAAGTTCGGATTTTAAGCGAGGACTTGCTCCGTCCGTGGGTTTCGCCGGAGAAGATACGATTTTGGCTCCATAAGTTCCGCGAGGGCGACTTGCAAGATGCCGACCATCGCCAGCGGTTGGTAGACAGCTTTGTCAATGCGATTTATGTTTATGATGACAAGATTGTGTTGACGTTTAACTACAAGGAAGACACGAAAACCGTGTCACTCACGGAGATTGAGAGTTCGGATATATCCAAGGATGGGCTGCCAAAAGACGGAAAAATCCTTGAGAAATCAAGGGTTTTTTCATTTCTAAAACCTGCTGTGTACGAATTATGTACGAATGATTTTAGCGGACCTTGCGTTGATTCCCCTCCAATACGCAAAAAATGACCCCTACAAATTAATGTAGATTCCTATACGTTTAAGGCAGTAGATGAGCTGGCGAGCGAGGCATTGGATGATATTTTGACCCCGAAGTTGGGCGGGGTACGGAAGCTCCACGGGTGATTGATATTCACGCTCAAATGGCGCATCGTCTTATTTGAACAAGTTTTTTGAGAATGTATTTCTTGATGCAGGACATGATTTGCAGTCGCTTGATTTGCATCAGGGCTAAAAGAGGTGCCAATTTGAAAAATAACCTAAAATTTAAGGTCACCACAAACTCTACCCTGCTGCCCGTTTTGCTCACCTACTTCAATAACAAATCCAGAAGCTACGTGAAGGGGATATTAACGCGCGGGCAGATCCTTGTTGATGGCGAGAGCTGCAAAGACTATGCCCGCCCACTATTGCCGGGGCAAGAGATTACGGTGCTCCATAGAGCACCTATACTCAGCGCGAAACTGGATATCTCGATTATCTACGAAGATGATGACATGATTGTGATTGACAAACCAGCCGGTATGCTTTCCATCTCAACAGACAAAGAGCGCACAAAGACAGCCTATCACATTGTGAATGACTATATGAAAAGCAGAGCAAAATCCGGACGGATCTTCATTGTCCACCGTCTGGATCGCGAGACATCAGGTGTGATGCTACTCGCGAAAAACGAGCGAACAAAATACGCATTGCAGGAGCGTTGGGACGAGCTCGCCCTTCGGCGCGGATACACTGCTGTTGTGGAGGGCAAAGTTTCGCCTTCTGAAGGAACGATTACATCTTGGCTCAAACAGACGAAAACCCTGCTCATGTATTCCAGCAAGGAAAAAGGCGATGGCAAGCTGGCTGTTACAAAATATTGTACGCTTCAAAGCACGGACAGACACTCTTTGCTGGATATTTCTCTGGAAACGGGTAGGAAAAATCAAATACGTGTCCACATGAAGGATATCGAGCACCCCATCGTGGGGGACAAAAAGTATGGCGCGCTTACGAACCCCATCGGTAGGCTCTGTTTGCACGCCTCTGTATTATGGATCAAGCACCCATTTACAGGTGAAGAACTTCGCTTTGAGTCTAGCGTGCCTAGTGCTTTTATGAAAGTGATGTCAGGGCGATAGAAATTGAGCGGAATAAGGACAAAAGTCCTCAGACAGTGGTGTCTGAGGACTTCTGTTACATAATGGCAATTACTACCGGCTTCCCGATAGCGACAGTCCGCCGCCTGTGAGCTGTATTGTACCATTTATGCGTGTATACAGCCGCAAGTTCTCCAGCGTCACTGGTGCCGGATAGGGGTTTAGGTGCTTATTAATGATCTCCAGCCATGGCTCGAGGATTGGTGCCAGGTCTGGCCCAAAGTATTCTGTGGGCATGGTGTGGAAGTTTAAGCGCTCATCGCCCGCTCCCATCATCTGTCGAGCCAAATAGGTCATGCCTGAGACAGGCAAATTCGTATCCACATGCTCTGAGAAAATCTCTATCAGAGCCGGTATCCGGGGCACATTGCGGATTTGCAACGATTCCGCCGCCACGGCTCGCAAGAAGGTTTGTTGGCGCTGGACACGACCCAGATCTCCATCGTTTGTGCGATAGCGCACGAAATGCATCGCCTGTTCTCCTGTGAGTGTTTGGAGGCCTGGCTCTAGGTTAATATGCAGGGGTGGGCTGTCATAGGGGGCGCTGTATTGCATCGGGAAGGGTACGTTCAGCCTCACGCCGCCTAACACATCCACCAACTCCACAAATGCCTGTAGATGAAGCACCACGTAGAAGTCCGGCATAAAGCCCACCAGCTTCTCCACTTCCTCCATCAGACGATAAATGTTACCCCCTGTCATGGCGAACACGGAATTGATCTTCGGGCCTTGCCAGCTTACATCCACCCTGGTATCTCGTGGGATACTCACTATATCGACTGTGCCGTTCTCCGTATCGACGCTGGCTAGCATCAGCGTATCTGTGAGCCCATGGGTACCCACATTGTCCTGTCCGGCGATGAGCACGGTGAATACCTCTCTATCAATGGGCGGCCGAATGAAAAAGGCCATGAGCGCATAGATCCCACCCAATAGAACCAGGAGTGTAATGAGCGTTGCCACGATGACCCGGCGGATCCCACGGCGGCGACGGTTGTGCCTACGCGGTGGCACTTTTTGTATCGGCTCTATCCTGGATCCGCGTGCTACCGTAGCGGTATAATCCATCTCGGATACAGGATCCCCCTCAATCGCACGGGCCACTGCGGCGGCATAGTCCATCTCGGACACAGGGTCTCCCTCGATGGCGCGGGCCACTGCGGCGGCATAGTCCATCTCGGGCGCAGGGTTTCCCTCAATCGCGCGGGCTACTGCGGCGGCATAGTCCACCTCGGGTACAGGGTTTCCCTCGATGGCGCGTGCCACTGCCGCGGCATAGTCCACCTCGGATGCGGGATCTGCCTCGCGGCGGTATGCTCGGTTATTCGGTTTTTCCTCGTGTTCTACGCCATTTTCTGCATCAAAAAACTTCATATCACAAAAAACTTCCTTTTACTAGGGACATCGTCAGATTCCAACAAAAGTTTGCCATTTAGTATAGCATAGTATACGTCTAAGTGGTGAATAAACTATAAATACTGCCGCCCGCGCAGGAGAGATACAAACAGGCTAGAAAGGTGAGAGGTTCACCTTTCTAGCCTGTTTTGTGTTCCGCAAGGGAAGCTTGGTCAGTTGGTTGTTACCGTCTCTGCCGTTGAAGCAGTTGCTTTTCTTCTCCTTCTCTTACGCACACCGCGCACGATTAGCACAATGACTGCTGTGATAATCGCCAAAATCAGTACTATGACGCCTAAGAGCATAAAGAATATCCTGTTCGGGCTTCTCAGTAGCTCAATGGGGGACCAGCTGTTGATTTCTATTTTGCGTCCCATCTCGTCATTGTATCTTGCCGGAACTGTGGAGACGCCGTCAACTGTATCAAATGATTCTAAATACCAGGCCAAGGCCAGCCACTCTTTGAGTTCCATATCGCCATACTGGATGATGTGATCTTCCATATTCTCAATCGGATTGCCGTATGCGTCTTTTGGTGTTAGTCGAAGCAGGCCGAAGGACAGGGATTCTACCGTACTAAGCATTTGTGCGGAATAGAGTCCCCCTATGACGCGGTATAGTCTGTCATTTTCCAAATCTGATACATTGCCATACAGATCCATCAGCTCTACCGAGGTAACTCTGTTGAGAAGCAATCTGTTTGGATTGAATGTATAGGTAAGTCCCGCAATATATAACCTAGCTCCTGACATGAGGGTTGATACAGAGATATCTATTTCGGCAATTGTCCGCAGTTCTCTTCCGTAGAGATAGAGACTCACTAAGGGAAATCCGGGTACGCCATCCGGCCCTATCCCCAAACTACTTACGGCAAAGGCATCTGCCACTGTGATCGGCCCCTCTGGGAAGGAGGCGCGGATGACACCGTGGGGGGCAATGGCGGCGTAAATGGGACTGAAGTTTTCACCCTCCGCTCTTCTTACCGCATAAATGTAAGAATTGGCAATCAGATTACCCAGGGGTTCCTCGCCCAGATGCCTTCCGAAGTTTTCTATGGCTGTAAAGGGGAAGGGGGAATAGGCTAACACTTGATCATATGTATAGTCGAACATAGATAGATAATACCGATCAACCATCACCCGAAACTCGTCTATTTCAGCCTGAACCGCCATGTCTTTTGGCAAATCTTGGCTGATTGGGATCATGTGATAGCTTTCAACTGTGAATCCCCCTGCATTTCGCCCCAGAACAATATGTCCTAAGTGAAATGTGCGCGAACCTGCGGAGACGATAATGGTATCGTTGATGACGACAGGTTCATATACGATATTGTGAGAATGCCCACTGATGAGCAGGTCGATTCCATCTACGGCTTCCGCAAGGCGTCCGCAATCTGAGCCCCGGGGATTTGCAGGGTTAAAGCCGCTATGGGATAGGGCAATGATGATATCTGCATCGGTCTCCGCTTGGATGCGGGCAACCACATTTCTGGCTGCTTCAATGTAATCGTGGAACAATAAGCCCACTTCCGGGACATATCCAATGGGTCTCGGCCCCATAACACCAAAAACTGCGGCAGTCACACCATCTCGTTCAATGAGCATATAGTCGAGAGCGACTCCATAGGCATCCATTGCCGCTCTGAGCGCCTCGGCATTGTTTGCAAGGGCTGGGTCTGCAAAAGTACTGTCCCAATCAATGTTGGCAAGGGTTAAACCGGTCAATGCATCGCCGCTTGCCATTGCCGCATTTAGCATGTCCGTAAAGCCCGCCCCGTGATAGTCAAATTCGTGATTCCCAATCACTGCGGCATCAAAGCCTAACTGACCCATCAAGCGGACTTCGGGTGCTTCGTGGGTGAAAATTGTCTGGAAAATTGTTCCCATGGACCAATCGCCGGCATCGAAAAGGAAACTACCCGGATGGGTATCTCTAACCCGGTTGATCGCGGTCTGCATCCGGGCAAAGCCGCCCCGCTCCGCGACGGTTCCGTCTTCCGTCATGAAGCGCACCGGGTCAAAGTTTGAATGTAAATCGGCGGTAAACATGATGGAAATCTCGGTGTCTGGATTCGGCGCATTGGCGGCGCTTGACATGGGCAAAAGTAAGAGCCCCACAGTAAGCGTGATACATAATGCAAATGCCATAACCTTCATAATCTGTTTCATTTCTACTCTCCCCTACTCACTTTTTAAATCAAGTGATTGATGCTTTGATTTCCCTGCATCCCTTATTCCAAAGTATACCATGTGCGCGGAACAAAAGCTACTAATGGGCATGGACGCAAAAAACTTTCTATTGACAAGCGCTTCCAAATCCAGTATCCTATATGCTATAGCAAAGCAAATCAATAAAGCGCGCAGTGAAGGGAATATGCTGACTCCCCCCATCTCAGAGAACGGCCGTTTGGTGCGAGGCCGTATGGAAGAATCAGCGTCTCACCCCGGAGTGCAACCCAAACGAGTGGGCGTTGTTTGACGTCAACAAGAGTGGTACCGCGGAAGCTTTTACGCCTTCGTCTCTTGCATTTTACAGGAGACGAGGGCTTTTTTGTCTCCACAGGAAGGATAGATGACATGAAACACACGAACAAATACCGCCCCCTCTACTATATGCCGCCCGAGGGACACACTGACTGGGTGCATCAGGATCGGCTGACCCAGGCTCCCGCTTGGTGCAGTGTGGATCTCCGTGATGGCAATCAGGCGCTTATCACGCCTATGAGCCTCTCTGAGAAGCTTGCTTATTACAAGTTCTTACTGGATATCGGCTTCAAAGAGATTGAAGTGGGCTTTCCTGCCGCATCGGAGACGGAATATGCCTTCTTGCGTACTTTGATTGATGAGAATTTGATCCCTGATGACGTGACAATCCAAGTTCTGACCCAAGCGCGGCCTCATATCATCGAACAGACTTTCCGAGCTGTCCAAGGCACCCGGCAGGTGATTGTCCACCTCTACAATTCCACCTCTTATGCCCAGCGGCAACAGGTGTTTCGCTTGGGTGAGGATGAGATCGTAGCTATTGCGGAAGAAGGCGCCCGACTGTTTGTGGAGCACGCCGCCCAGATGCCGGATACCAAATTCACCTTCGAGTACTCGCCGGAGAGCTTCACAGGCACAGAGCCGGAATTTGCACTGCGGATTTGTAATGCTGTCCTCGATATCTGGAAGCCAAATCCAGAGCGGCAGGCAATTATCAATCTGCCCGCAACGGTGGAGACTTCCATGCCCCACGTCTATGCCCAGCAGGTTGCTTATTTGAACCAAAATCTCCATCATCGGGCAGATGTCATCCTTTCCATCCATCCCCACAATGATCGGGGAACCGGGGTTGCCGCGGCGGAGATGGCTCTCTTAGCCGGCGCTGACCGTGTGGAGGGTACCCTTTTCGGTAACGGCGAACGGACGGGGAATGTGGACATTGTGACCTTGGCACTGAACCTCTACACACATGGCGTGTCCCCGGGGCTTGATTTAGCTGATATGCCTTCTATCACCCAAACCTTTGAGGAGGCGACAGGTCTGCCTGTGGGGCCTCGGCATCCTTATGCCGGGCAACTGGTGTTTGCCGCTTTTTCTGGCTCTCATCAAGATGCCATTGCGAAAGGTCTAGAGTATCGCAAAGCCCACGATATGCCTCATTGGACTGTTCCATACCTCCCCCTTGATCCCAGTGATGTGAATCGAGAGTATGAGACGGATGTCATCCGCATTAACAGCCAGTCCGGGGGCGGCGGGATCGCTTATATTTTAGAACAAAACTTTGGCTATCATCTACCGAAAGCCTTCCGGCAGGAGGTTGGAAGTTTTATTAAAGCGCTCTCTGACCGTGCTCACAAAGAGCTCACGCCTCAGGAAATTCATGATGCCTTCCAGGCTCGCTATATCAATATTAGAACTCCCATCGCTTTGGAGGGCGTGGACTGGCGGCGAAACCACCCCGCCGCCTGCAGGCGGCACCCCTCCACGGAGGGGACTGGAGAGCATACTACTGCCGATGTGACGCTTACAATCAAAGGTGAGACGGTTTGTCTGGAAGGGAAGGGCAACGGTTCCCTCGATGCGGTGAGTGCGGCATTGCGGAAAGCAAGTCCAGAACTAGACTTCCATTTTGAGGACTATATGCAACACGCCATTGAGGACAAATCCGACGCTCGGGCGGCGGCCTATGTGAAGCTTTCCGATGGAAGCGGGACGTCCTATTGGGGCATTGGTGTCCATCATGATATTGCTACCGCCTCGGCCTTGGCGCTGGTCTCGGCGGTGAACCGGAAGCTTGAAGATTAGCGGTCACTCTATTTTGCTTATAATAACGCAGACTATTTCATATTCAATTGGATGCCCTTTGTAGGGGCGACTTGTAGTCGCCCGCGGTTACAGTTCGCAGGGCAGTAAGGACACGGGCGACTACAAGTCGCCCCTACAAAGGGCATCTAACACCACACAATACAGATATTTTCCATACTCTACCCCCACAACCAAAGGAGGAACCCCCTATGCCAATGACAATGACCCAAAAAATCCTAGCCGCCCATTCCGGTCTGCCGGAGGTACGTCCGGGACAGCTTATCTCTGCCAAACTTGATCTGGTCTTGGGCAATGATATCACAAGCCCGGTTGCCATCCGGGAATTCTATGGCGCAGGGTTTGATCAGGTGTTTGATCCCGGTAAAATCGTTATGGTCATGGATCACTTTACTCCCAACAAAGATATCAAGGCCGCTGAGCAATGTAAGACTTGCCGGGAGTTTGCGAAGAAGTTTCAGCTCACCCACTTCTATGACGTGGGACCCATGGGCATCGAGCACGCGCTTTTGCCTGAACGTGGTCTTGTCGCCGCCGGAGAGTGCATCATCGGCGCCGATTCCCACACCTGTACCTATGGCGCCTTGGGTGCTTTCTCCACCGGTGTCGGCTCCACGGATATGGCGGCGGGGATGGTGACGGGGGAAGCCTGGTTTAAGGTACCCGATGCCATCCAGGTACGGCTTCTTGGGGCGCTTCGGCCTATGGTCAGCGGAAAGGATGTAATCCTCCACCTCATCGGTGAGATCGGGGTAGATGGAGCCTTGTATCAGAGTCTGGAGTATACCGGAGACGGGGTGGCGACGCTTACCATGGACGATCGGCTCTGTATTGCCAACATGAGCATTGAAGCCGGGGCGAAAAATGGAATTTTCCCTGTGGATGCGGTGACAGAAACCTATATGAAAGGGCGGGCAGACCGTCCCTATACCGTCTATGAAGCGGATACCGATGCCCACTATGTTCGCACGGTGGAGATTGATCTATCCGCATTGGAACCTACGGTCTCCTTCCCCCATTTGCCGGAAAATACCCGTAAAATCGGCGAGGTTGGTGAAGTGCCGATCCAGCAAGTGGTGATCGGCTCTTGTACCAATGGATGGCTCAGTGATATGCAAGTGGCGGCGGAGATTTTGGAAAGACAAAAAATCCACCCTGATGTCCGCTGTATCATCATCCCCGGTACCCAGCAGATTTACCTCGACTGCATTGCGCGGGGGTATATCGAAACCTTTATCAAAGCCGGTTGCGCTGTCTCCACACCCACCTGCGGCCCCTGTCTCGGCGGTCATATGGGAGTTCTCGCCGCCGGAGAGCGGTGTGTGGCTACGACAAATCGGAACTTTGTCGGGCGGATGGGACATGTGGACTCTGAGGTCTACCTGGCTAGTGCCCAAGTGGCGGCGGCTTCTGCTATTACAGGAAAAATCAGCGATCCGCGGAAGGAGGCTTAGGACATGAAAGCAAAAGGTACTGCACACAAGTATGGCAACAACGTGGACACCGATGTGATTATCCCCGCTCGTTATTTGAATATCGCCGACAAGGGAGAACTCGCAAGCCATTGTATGGAGGACATTGATCCCGGCTTTGTGGACGCTGTAAAGCCCGGTGATATTATGGTTGGCGGTCAAAACTTCGGTTGCGGTTCCTCTCGGGAACACGCACCTATGGTAATTTTGGAATCCGGCATCTCCTGTGTCATTGCGGGGAGCTTTGCCCGCATCTTCTATCGCAATGCGATTAATATCGGTCTGCCAATCTTAGAGTGTCCAGAGGCCAGCGCGGGAATTGATGTGGGGGATGAGGTCGCGATAGACTTTGACGCCGGACTTATCACGAATTTGACGAAGGGTGAGCGTTATACTGCTGAGCCGTTTCCGCCTTTTATCAAGGAGATTATAGAGGCCGGGGGGCTTTTGGCTTCTATTAAACAAAGACAATCGTAGGGGCGGATAACGTTGCCCAAAGGCTCCTTTTGCAAAGGAGGCTTTTAAGGGCGGTGCAAACCCCGCCCCTATAAACACAACGTGGAGGTATCCATCATGAATTACACCATCGCAGTCATCCCCGGAGATGGCATTGGGCCGGAGGTTATGGAACAGGCTCTGCTCTGTTTAGACCGAGTGGGGGAGCGTTTCGGACACAACTTCCAATATGAGACCCTACTCGCCGGAGGGTGCGCCATTGACCAGACAGGCAACTGTCTCCCGCCGGAAACGGTAACCGCTTGTAAGTCTGCTGACGCTGTGCTTTTGGGCGCCATTGGAGGCTGGAAGTGGGATACGCTTCCCGGCGGGGAACGTCCGGAGCGGGCGCTTTTGGGACTACGGAAAGAGCTGAATCTCTTTGCCAATCTCCGACCCGCTCTCTTGTTTGAGGAACTCATTGACGCCTGTCCTCTGCGGCCTGAGATCATCGCGGGGGGGCTTGATCTCCTCGTTGTTCGTGAGCTCACGGGAGGTATTTACTTTGGCGAGCGGGGGCATAGAGAGACACCCCTTGGGCCTGCCGCCTATGATGTGGAGCAGTATGCGGAAGAAGAAGTCCGCCGCATCGCCCATGTTGCCTTTGATATGGCAAGGAAGCGGGGGCGGGAAGTTACAAGTGTGGACAAAGCCAACGTCTTAGAATCTTCCCGGCTCTGGCGGCGGGTGGTCACGGAGGTGGCAGAGGCCTATCCGGAAGTCACACTGAAGCATCTCTACATCGACAATACTGCCATGCAACTTGTAGCAAATCCCCGGCAATTTGATGTGATTTTGACCAGTAATCTCTTTGGCGACATTCTGTCTGATGAGGCCAGTATGATTACAGGCTCCATCGGGATGCTCCCTTCGGCGAGTCTTACCGAAGGAAACTTCGGCCTATACGAACCCGTTCATGGCTCAGCGCCGGACATTGCGGGGCAGGATAAGGCCAATCCTATGGCGATGATCCTCTCTGTCGCTATGATGCTCCGCTATACCTTTGGTTTACACCAAGAGGCGGATGCTGTAGAATCTGCGGTAAAGAAAGTCCTGCAAGCAGGGTATCGCACACCGGACTTGTATCGGGGTGAACCCGGCCTGACGTTCGTGGGAACGAGAGAAGTCGGGCGATTGATCGCTGAGGCGATTTAGAGCACCCGTAGGGGCGACCGTCCCGGTCGCCCGCGCCCTTATTGCCACACGAACCCATACACGGGCGATCGAGACGACCGCCCCTACAAAAACAACAACGCGGTTCACCACGCCTCAAAAGAAAGATCCGATTGATTCAATCGGGTCTTTTTTCTAGATATTTTTCAAATACAAGATCGCCTGTCGATAGCCGTCTATCCCTTGGCCTGTGATTGTTTTGACACAGGCGGCTCTGATGTAAGAGACTTGGCGAAAATCTTCCCGGCTTGCTACATCTGATATATGCACCTCTACCGCCGGGATATCTACGGCGGTGAGTGCATCCAGGATGGCAATGCTTGTGTGGGTATAGGCGGCGGGGTTTATGATGATGCCGTCGTAGATACCTCGTGCCTCTTGGATGGCATCTACAATGGCGCCTTCATGGTTGGACTGGAACAGTGTAACGCCAATGCCGACCTCAGCACAAGTGTCTTCCACGCGTTTCACCAAGGTTTTATAATCCGCATGTCCATAAATCTCCGGCTGGCGGATGCCTAGGAGGTTGATGTTGGGGCCGTTAATGACTAAGAATTTCATGACTTGCCTCCAAAATCCGATTGACTACTTCTTCCGGCTCCCCTTCGTTTTGCACTGTGCAATCCGCAAAACGCTGATATTGTGGAAGCCTGTACTCGTACAATGTTTGCAAATCCCCCTGAGATAGGGGGCGTCCGCTTCGCTCTAGCTTAGTGAGATCCCGCTCCAGGAGGAGGATTGTGCCGTTTTGGTGTAGATGAGGATAGTTTTCCTCTCGGGTAACCACACCACCGCCGGTTGCGATGACCAGACCGGACTCCTTGCCCCATTGCGCCAAGACTTGTGTCTCTCGTCTACGGAAACTTGCTTCGCCTTCTCCCTGGAAGATCTCCGGGATGGTACATCCCGCCGCTTTTTCGATTTTCTGGTCAATATCGATGAAGGGGCGGTTTAAGCGTTCTGCCAGTAGGCGACCGATGGTAGTTTTTCCACTGCCGGGCATCCCAATCAGAATGAGATTTTCCATCTGACAGCGCAGTTGGCGGAGGGCTGTCTCCTGTGGGACGCGCAAAGGCGTGTCTCCGACAAAGCGCTTTGCCGCGGCGGCGGCTTGACCGACTAGCATGGGGAGGCCGCCTATATGGGGAATTCCCCGGGCGTCCGCCTCCATGAGCAGACGTGTACGGGCGGGGTTGTAGATGAGATCCAGTACCCCTTCCAGTATCGGGAATTGGCTGAGTTCGATGGGAGCTACTCCTGTGTGGGGATACATACCAAGGGGGGTAGTGTTGACGATCACTTGGGCATCCCCGTGGCGGTCTAAAGTTTCGTAGGTTTCAGAGCCTCTGCGGGAGATGACGGTAATTTCTCCGGCACCTTCCTCTCTGAGCACGTGGCAGACGGTTAAACTACTGCCGCCGCCACCTAAAACCAGTACCTTTTTTCCTGTCACGGCAATGCCGCTCTGGTGGAGCATGGCGCGGAAACCTGCCGCATCGGTATTGTCGCCGTAGAGACTCCCATCCGGTCGGCGTAGGATGGTGTTTACGCTCCCGATGGCTTTTGCAGTTGGCGATAAGTCGGCACAGAAGGGGATAACCGCTTGTTTATAGGGAATCGTCACGTTTAAGCCGTCCCAGTCGCCCTTTTCCAGAAACTCAGCGAGATGATCCGGCTCCACCTCGAAGAGCGCATAGCTATAATCCCCGCCCATGGCCTGGTGGATGGCGGGAGAATAGCTGTGTTTGAGGGTTTGTCCCAAGAGTCCACAGCGGCGCATTTATAGTACCTCTGTGTAGCTACCCAGATATTTGCATTCCTCACAAATACTCTGCAAACTATCTAGGAGTTTGGCGAATTCTTCCGCGTAGATGGAGGTTTCCAGATCGAAGTAGAACATGAACTGGAAGTCCCGATCCGGCAAGGGGCGGGATTCTAGTTTGTTGAGATTGATACCCAGTGCATAGAAGCGTGCAAGCACCTTATACAAGGCACCCGGTCTATGGGGCAGAGTCATCATGATGCTGGTGCGGTCTGCCCCCGGATAGATTTCCAGGCGTTTGGAGATGCAGATAAAACGGGTGTAGTTATTGCTCCGATCTTGAATATCCCGTGCGAGACAGTCGAGATCATAGAGCTCGGTACAGCTGTGGGAGCAGATGGCGGCAATGTCGCGCCTGTCTGACTCCGCTACCATCTCTGCCGCCACTGCGGTGTTCTCACAGCGGGTTATTTTCACCTCAGAGCCGAACTGTTCTAAAAATCCGGCACATTGTGAGATCGCCTGTTCGTGGGAGAAAATTTCGCGGATGTCCTCTCGCTTTACGCCCTTTTGCACAACCAGATTATGATCTACTTTGAGTCGAAGACTGCGCACGATTTTGAAATCACGGCTTTGCATGAGGTTGTAGATTTTCGTCACGGAACCTGCTGTACTGTTTTCCAAGGGCAAGACACCATATTCACAAAAGCCGTTTTCAATGGCGGAAAATACACTGTCAAAAGTTTTGAAATATTGGATATTCGGCCTTTTGAAGAGCTTTGATGCGGCAAGCTGGGAATACGCCCCTATGCTCCCCTGACAAGCCACTGTTGCCGTTTGGGGGAAGAGATTCGGCGTGTTCGCGATGGCCTCCTGAATTTCCTGATACAAGGGAGAGGGCTCTTCCGTTGTGGCGCTCTGATGGCTCCGGGAGAGCTCAAAGAGGGTATCGTATAAAATGTGGGCATAGGGTTCTAGATCTGGGCTCACTTTTTCCGCAATCTCTGCTAATTTCTCCGCTTCCCGCTTTCTGTCTAAGGCAAGCAATCCCTGTTCCTTTTTGTAGGCGGCAACTTGGGTGACGACTTCCATACGCTCTGAGAACAGGCGGATCAATTCGTCGTCGATCTGGTCGATTTTGCCTCTTAGTTCATCTAGTTGCATAGTGGTTTCCCTCCCTATCTAATATAGCGTCCACAATGGCAATCGCCGCCGCCGCTTCGATACATGGGACAGCCCGGGGGACGATGCATGGATCGTGGCGGCCTTTGATCTCCAGCGTAGCCGATTCGCCGGTCTGGAGATTGATACTCTCTTGGGCTTGCCCGATGGATGGGGTGGGCTTGATGGCGACGCCGAAGAGGATGGGCATCCCGGTGGTGATGCCGCCCAAAATGCCGCCGTTACAGTTCATGCGGGTTCTGACTTCGCCGTCAACCATGCAGTATTCGTCCTTTGCCTCACTCCCCCGCATCATGGCGAAGCCGAAACCGGAGCCGAAATCTATCCCTTTCACCGCCGGGATTCCAAATACTAGGCTGGAAATTCGGTTTTCCATGCCGTTGAACATGGGATCTCCAAGACCGGGGGGGACGCCAAGCGCGATGCACTTGATCCAGCCGCCGAGGGAGTCTCCCTCCTGCTTTGCTCTTTCGATTGCTTCTAATATGCCATCTCGGAGACTTGGGTTAAATAGGGGAATGTCCATTTTGGTGAGGACTTCCAGCTTTTTTGGATCCAGCATGTCCGGCTCCGGGGTGAAGCCAAAGCCGCCGGTGTCGGGCTCAGTGCCGCCAATGGTAGCAATATGTGCGCCGATGGTGATGCCACGGCGTTTGAGTATCTGTAGGCAAATTCCACCCGCGATACAGAGCGCGGCGGTGAGTCTGCCGGAAAAATGTCCGCCCCCGGCTGTGTCTTGGAATCCGCCGTATTTCATTTCCGCTGAAAAGTCCGCATGTCCGGGTCTTGGGGTGTGCCGCAGATCGGCATAGTCACCGGAGCGGGTATTTTCGTTGCGGATGATCGCTGTGATGGGTGCGCCGCAGGTTTTGCCGTCTAGGAGGCCGGATAAAAACTCCGGCCGGTCTGTCTCCCGCCTAGGTGTTGCCCAAGGCGACCGGCCTGGGGCGCGGCGGTCTAGGAAGGTCTGTAACTCCTCCAGATCAATCGGCTCCCCGGCGGGTAAGCCATCTAGTGTCATGCCGATTGCCGGACCATGGGACTGACCGAATATGCTTAGGCTGATTCTGTTTTTCCATGTACTTGACATAGCATTATCCTTCTTCTGTTAGTTCTTTGCCCAAGCGGGCAAGCTCGCTCCAAAATTGGGGATAGGATTTCCTGACTGCCTCAGCTCCTGTGATTGTCACAGGTTCCTCACAGGCTGTAGATGCGATGGCGGCGGTCATGGCAATGCGATGGTCGCCCCAAGCGTCCACTGTGCCGCCTTTTAGTCTCGGAACGCCTCTGATTTCCAGACCATCCGCTTGTTCGATCACATTTGCGCCTAGGGCGTTCAATGTCTCCGCTGTAGCGGTGAGGCGGTCGGATTCTTTCAGACGGAGGCGCGCCGCGTTTCGGATCACCGTGATACCTTCTCCAACAGCCGCGACCGCTGAGAGGACAGGGATCAGGTCTGGGATTGCCGTGGCGTCTATCTCTACGCCTTGCCGTGTGCCTTCGGAGACGTGGATAATGTCCCCTTCCCAGCTCACATGGGCGCCCATCTGGGCTAAGATATTGCAGACCTCTTTATCTCCTTGGCGGCTCTGGGGGTCTAAGCCACCAAGCCGCATATCGCCGCCTGGCATGGCTCCCGCTGAGAGCCAGAATGCGGCATTTGACCAGTCACCTTCTGTCATGGTCTTGCCGGGACTTTGGAATGGCTTGCCCCCTGGGATTTGATAGCGGTTTTTGCTACTCTCCGGTAGTTGTCCGAAGGTCTCCAGCACCGCGAGGGTCATGTTGATATAGTCCTCAGATTCAATTGGCTCATGGACTGTCAGACTGCTATCTCCCGCTAAGAGAGGCAAGGCCATCAAAAGACCTGTGATGTATTGGGAGGAAATATCGCCAGGAAGGGAGAAGTCACCTGATTGAAGCTGACCCTCACAGCATAAGATGCCCCGCTCCGGTCTCGTCAGGCGGATGCCGCCTTGTGCAAGCTCTCGATCTAATGGATCCATGGGGCGCTCCGGCAAGCGGCCTTCCATGCGGAACTCGCCTCTGACTCCCAGGGCACATACGATGGGAACCATAAAACGCAGAGTCGATCCGCTCTCTTTACAGGGTAGGACTGCATGATGGGGCAAGTTCTCCCGATCTATGGGTTTGACCCTAAAGCCGCCGCCATCTAGTTTTGTGATCTCTGCCCCCAAGGCCTCTAGGCAGGCGGCAGTTGCCGCGATGTCTTCCGCTTCGGTGGGACTTGCTTGCAGTAGGGTTTCTCCATCTGCCAAAGCCGCCGCAATGAGCAAACGGTGGAGATGTGATTTGGAGGGGATCATGCTGACCTCTCCCTTTATGCACCCTGGCTTGATTGTCACACGCATGGCTCTAACCCCATTTCTATCCAGTCACGGAGTTCTGCAACCGGTATCGTTTTTAACTGACATTTTCCCAGCTCATATGGGACAACGATGGTGATGGTGTCCCCTGTTCGTTTTTTGTCGTACAGAGCCGCATCAAAGAGTGCTTTGGCACTGTAATCCGTGTGGCTTGGGAGCTCAAAGTGCCGGAGCAGATTCTCCAACATCAAGAGACATCCAGGCGGACAGAGATTCTGTTTCACCGCCCCTCGGGTCTCTATTACCATGCCTATGGCAACCGCGTGACCGTGGGGGAGTTGATAGCCGCTTTGCCGCTCAATGGCGTGACCGACTGTGTGTCCGAAGTTGAGTAGTTGCCGCTCTCCCTTGTCAAACTCGTCCTGTTCCACGATGTCACGCTTCATGGTGACACAGGCGGCGATGATATGATCTAAATTGCCTGTAAGAGGTTCGTTCAGAAGCTGGTCGAGGAGTCTTGCACTACCCAGCATTCCATATTTGATGACCTCTGCTATACCTTCTCGAAAGATCTCTTGGGGTAGCGTGTCTAGAGTATCTGTATCGCAGAGCACACAGGAGGGCTGATAGAATGCACCTGCCAAGTTCTTGCCAGCCTCTAGATTAATCGCCGTCTTACCGCCGACGGAGGAATCTACCATGGCGAGGAGAGTGGTGGGGACTTGGATATAGGGTGTGCCTCTCAGATGGGTTGCCGCCGCGAACCCTGTGAGGTCGCCTACAACACCGCCGCCTAGGGCTAGGAGGCAATCTGAGCGGGTGATCTGTTTCTCAGACAGCCACTCTAAAAGCGCTAGATATTCTGCACCGCTTTTTGACGCCTCTCCCGGAGGGATGACATAGGTGTGGGATTCTAATCCCACTTTGATCAAGGCTTTTGTCACGGTTTCTAGGTATAACTCTTCCACCGTTTTATCTGTCACAATGGCAATCGTGTTTGCCTTGGGGTGTAGCTCTTTGACAACTTCCCCGACTTGTTCGATCAACTGTGATCCGATGCGGACATCATAGTCTGCACTGGCTTTGACCTCGACTCTTATCATGGGCCGTCTACCTCTCGCTTGCGCCAGCGGCCTTCTTCCAGTAGTTCCCACAGTTGTTCACTGTCACGGTCTTCCAGCGCGTCCCGGTAGGCCTGCATGGCGGCTAAAAACCAGTCGATTTCCCGCAGGAGGTCTTCGCGGTTTTCTAAGAAGAGTTCTGTCCACATATCGGGATTAAGCCACGCAACGCGGGTTAAGTCCTGATAACTTCCCGCTGAGTAGCCCGCGTGTTTATTTGCTGTGGGGCTTTTGATATAGGCATTTGAGACGATGTGCGCCATTTGAGAGGTGAAGGCAATGATCTCATCGTGCTCTTCCGCCGTGGTAACGGAAATCCGTCCAAACCCGACGGGAGCTAGGAGCTGGCTCACTTGGTCAAAGAGACGGATGTCTTCAAAAGAAGGGGGGACTATGACCATGGGTGCACCGTCAAACAAATCTTCCCTGCTGTATTTGAAGCCTGACTGGTGGAGACCCGCCATGGGGTGTCCGCCGATGAAGTTGAATCCATATCTTTTTGCTACAGGGAAGAGGGCTTCGCAAATCCGCCGCTTTGTTCCGGTACAGTCAATGACGGTGGTGTTCTTCGATAAGAGGGGCGCCTTTTCCATTACCCAATCAATGACACCTTGGGGATAGGTTGCAAGGAGGATGCAGTCACAGTTTGAGATTTCTGCATCTGTCAATTCCCCGTCGATGGCTTCCGCGATACGGGCGAAGTCTACAATGGATTTGTCCCGATCTGACCCGAAGACACGGATTCCGTCTGCCCGCTTATAGGCCTTGGCTAAGGAGCCGCCGATGAGACCGAGACCGACAATTCCAACTTGCATCACTTGATCGCCTCCCTGATTTTAAAGAGCTTTTCAGCTGTATTTCGGAATTCCTCCGGTGTGAGGGATTGTGCACCGTCACAAAGTGCCTTTGCCGGGTCGTTGTGGACTTCCACCATGATTCCGTCTGCCCCCGCCGCCACTGCGGCGGCGGCCATGGAGGGTACCAGATCCGCCCGGCCTGTTGCGTGGCTGGGATCCACCACCACGGGCAAATGGGTTAAGCCTTTTAAGATGGGTACCGCTGATAAATCTAAGGTATTTCGTGCGTAGCCGGTCTCATACGTCCGGATGCCCCGTTCGCAGAGAATGACATTTTCGTTGCCGCTCGCCATGATATATTCGGCGCTCATCAGGAGTTCCTTGATCGTCCCGGCTAGACCACGTTTGAGGAGGATCACATTTTGTACTTTGCCCAATTCCCGTAAAAGGTCATAGTTTTGCGTGTTCCGAGCGCCGACTTGGATCACATCTACCTCATCAAAGAGATCCAGACTGCGGATATCCATGAGCTCTGTCACAATGGGCAGTCCCGTTGCACGCTTAACCTCCATAAGCAAGTCTAGCCCTTCTTCTCCGAGGCCTTGGAAGTCATAAGGGGAGGTGCGGGGCTTGAAGGCGCCGCCGCGGAAGAAGTTGGCGCCCGCTTTTTTCACCTCTTCTGCCACAAAGGTCACCTGTTCCCGAGACTCCACAGAACAAGGTCCCGCGATGAGAGCAAAGTTCCCGCCGCCGATAGAGGGGCCTTTGCCGTCCATGGTGGTAATAATCGTATCATCTGGATGGAGTACCCGATTGGAAGCCTTAAAGGGGTCACGCATCTCTGCCACAGATTCGACAATATCCAGACTCCGGAGCATATCAATATCAATGGCCACCGTGTCGCCGATGAGACCGAGGACACATTGCTCCTGCCCCTGATACTCCCGCACAATCAATTGCTTTTCCTCGAGCCAGCGTCTCAAATGTTCGATTTTTTCCGGCTGGACGTCCGGTTTTACTACTACTACCATGATGCTTTCCTCTCTTCATATAAAAAAATACCACCCAGATTTGTAATCTGTGTGGTGTCATTGGTCTCTCCATGTTTTCCAGAGACCCTTCTTTGCTTATTCACGCAACACAAATTACTATTACTCTTTCTCTCTAAAAAAGTAATAGTAGTAAAAAGCAAAACCTGTGGTGTTGAGTCTCATAACTTGTGACCTCACTGTTTGCGCTTGTGTTACCACATAAAGTATCATAGAAATTTGGGATTGTCAACATGATTTTCAACTTGCGGAGCGGCACAATGGGTCGATGCAGGGGCGGGCGGCTCCATCGCCCGCAAAAAGGTTAGAACCCACACAGCGGGCGACCGAGGACGGTCGCCCCTACATCGACCCTATAATCCGTTCGTCATATTGCCAAACCTGCTCCGGCACGGTTGAACAAAAAAGGAACACCCTACAAAAAGTTGGGTAACTACCAAATCCGCCATTGACAGTGGTTTTATAAAGTGTTATGTTTAGTAAAAGCACCTTAACACGCTAGTGAGGTAAATTCCATGCAACATCATACAACAACACTTGTGGTAGGACTCCCGAACATTATTTTCGGTCTGATTATTATTCCGGAAATAGTGCAAAAGTCATACCATTAATGGAATTGTAAACCTCGACTATGAAGTCATTACAAGCCTTACGGTCTGACAAAAAGATCGTAAGGCTTTTTGTATTTTAATAGTCAATTGAACTCAATCGACTATAGGAGTGATTGCTATGAAACTGACAGGCGCGAATATTTTGATGGAATGTCTCTTGGAACAGGGTGTAGATACCGTGTTCGGTTATCCCGGCGGGGCAATCATGCCGATTTATGATGCCCTCTATGCCTATTCTGACCGGATCCGTCACATTCTAACCGCCCACGAACAGGGTGCGTCTCATGCCGCGGATGGATACGCCAGAAGTTCCGGTAAAGTGGGCGTCTGCTTTGCTACATCGGGACCCGGGGCTACGAATCTGGTCACCGGTATTGCCACAGCCTATATGGACTCCTCTCCTGTGGTGTTTATCACCGCTAACGTGGGGGAGGACTTGATCGGCAAGGATTCCTTTCAGGAAGTGGACATTGTGGGTATCAGTATGCCCATCACCAAGTGTAATTATTTGGTACGGGATGCAGAGAGCCTTGCAGACATTGTGAGAGAAGCCTTTGCCCTCGCTCGGAGCGGGCGGCCCGGGCCGGTGCTGATTGATATTGTCCGCAATGTGTCTCTGGCTACTGCGGACTATACCCCTCTGCCCAGAGAAGCGCACCATACCAGCGGACGCCTTGGGGCTTTGATTCGCCGTGCCTCTCACGATTTGGGCGCACCGGAACCGGATCAGGGGGATATTGACCACTTAGCGGAGATGATTGCCACTGCCAAAAAGCCTCTGCTGATCTGCGGCGGCGGTGTAGTCAGAGGCCGAGCGCAGGATGAATTCATGACCTTTGCAGAGCGGCTTGACGCCCCTGTAGCCATCACCCTCATGGGGGGCGGCGGATTTCCGGGACGGCATCCCCTGACAACAGGGATGATTGGGATGCATGGGACTCAGGCTTCTAACTTGGCCTGTGACGACTGTGATCTGCTTATCGCTGTGGGTTGCCGTTTTTCTGACCGGGTGGGACTTCAGTTTAAGACTTTTGCGCAACATGCGAAAATTGTCCAAATTGACATCGACCGGGCGGAGATTAACAAGAATGTCCAAACAGACCATCACATTATCGGCGACGCGGGGCAGGTCTTGGATCGGCTTAATGAAAAACTGCCTCAGATGGATCACAGCGAGTGGAAAAAAGCGGTCTTTTCCCATAACACAGAGACTGTCTATAGTGATTGCGCCGATGCCCTGTCGCCAAAACAGGCGCTGTCCGCCATTGCACGGATTTTACCGGAGCACACCATCGTCTCCACGGATGTGGGGCAACACCAGATGTGGGCGATTCAGCTCTTCCGCTTTGATTACCCCGGCCAGCTTTTGACCTCCGGCGGATTTGGTACCATGGGCTTTGGTCTAGGCGCCGCCATCGGTGCCAAGGCCGCGAATCCGGATCAGGTGGTTTTGCATATCACAGGGGACGGCGGATTTCGGATGAACTGTATCGAAATGGCTACGGAGGAGCATTATAATCTCCCGGTGATCTCCTGCATTTTCAATAACGGCAGTCTTGGCATGGTGCGCCAATGGCAATCTCTTCTCTTTGAAGGGCGCTATTCTGAGACCATCCTAGACCGGGAGCCTGATTTTGTAAAACTGGCTGAAGCCTATGGCCTCAGGGGCAAGCGAGTTACAAGTGTGGAAGAATTAGAGGCCGCACTGCAAGAAGCGCTTATCTGCGGCACCGGGTACGTGATCGACTGTGCCATCGCCGCGGAAGAGATGGTTCGCCCCATGGTGGGTGCGGGACGGCATATTACAGACTTTTTGGTAGATTAGGAGGTAGAACCCCATGAGTGAACGAAAAAGACATACATTGTCCGTGCAAGTAGCTAATGAGGCGGGGGTTTTGTCCCAGGTTTCCCGGTTGTTTTCCAGGAAGGGGTATAATATTGACTCCTTGGCTGTGGGCACAACGGATGATCCTCAGATCTCTCGGATTACCATTGAGGTCCAGGCGGATGAAAACCATGCGAACCTCTTGTGTAATCAACTGCGGAAACTCTTGCCGGTTCATTCTGTGAAGCTTTTAGAGCCCACCCAAGCCATCCGGCGGGAACTTGTTCTGATCAAAGTCCGCGCTGTCACCAGTGAGATGCGGAATGAAGTGATCCAGATCGCCAATATTTTCAGAGGATCTATCATCGACGTCTGTTCTGAGACCATTACCCTCTCCCTCATCGGGGCGGAGGAGAAGACAGAAGCGGTGGAGACCTTGCTCAGGGGATTTGGCATCGTTGAACTAGTACGTACTGGTATGATCGCTCTGGAAAGAGGTCAGTATACCATTGACGAAAATACAAAGGAAAAAGGAGAGTTTAATTATGGCAAACATGTTTTATGAGAAGGATTGTAATATCAAGAAATTGGACGGCAAAACCGTCGCCATTGTCGGCTATGGCTCCCAAGGACACGCCCATGCAATGAATTTGAGAGATTCCGGTGTGAATGTGGTCATCGGCGCGCGAGAGAGCGGCGCAAGCTGGGGGAAAGCTGAAAAAGATGGTTTCCCTGTTCTGACCATCGCTGAGGCGACAAAGGTTGGGGACATTGTCATGCTCCTCGTTAACGATGAAGTGCAGGCAGAAGTTTATGAGGCGGAGATTGCGCCACATCTGACTGCTGGTAAGGCATTGGCCTTTGCACACGGGTTCAACATTCGCTATGAGCAGATCAAACCACCGGCTGATGTGGATGTCTTCCTCGCGGCGCCCAAGGGGCCTGGACATACGGTTCGTGGTCAGTTTGTAGCCGGAAAAGGCGTACCTTGTCTCGTTGCGATTGATCAAGATGCCACTGGTCACGCATTAGAGGTAGCCCTCGCCTACATCGCTGGCATTGGCGGCGCCCGGGCCGGAGTTTTAGAAACCACCATGACAGAAGAAACGGAAACAGATCTCTTTGGTGAGCAAACTGTTCTCTGCGGCGGCGTGGTAGATTTGATGCGTTGCGGCTTTGAGGTTTTGGTTGAAGCCGGATATTCGCCGGAGAGCGCGTATTTCGAGTGTATCCATGAGCTGAAGCTCATCATTGATCTGGTGAACAAGGCCGGTGCCGGCGGTATGAACTTCTCTATCTCTGACACGGCTGAATTCGGTGAATACGTCTCCGGTCCACGGGTTATTCCGGCGGAAGAGACCAAGGCCAGAATGCGGGAAGTTCTGACTGATGTGCAAGATGGCACCTTTGCAGACAAATGGATCAAAGAGCACAAAGCCGGACGTCCTCTCTTCAACGCCAAGCGTGAGGCGCTCTACAATCATCCCATGGAAGTCATCGGTCGGGAACTTCGGGAGAAGATGCTTTGGCAGGGTGATTCGGATTTAGATACGGCGTCTAGTTAAGGACAATCCTCCGTCAGGCTACGCCTGCCACCTCCTTTGAAAAAGGAGGCTTTCGGGGCTAAAAAGGCTCCTTTTCCAAAGGAGCTGTCAGCGAAGCTGACTGAGGATTCATCCCACAATCAACCAACACAGGAGGTATCCCCTATGCGTTCAGATAGTATCAAAAAAGGCGTGGAACGCGCACCCCATCGGAGTTTGCTCTATTCTCTCGGACTTACAGATGCGGAGCTTGATCGGCCTTTGGTGGGCATCGTCAGCTCTCACAATGAAATTGTCCCCGGGCATATGCATCTGGATAAGATTGCGGAAGCCGTCCGGGCAGGGATTTTGGCGGCTGGGGGTACCCCCTTGGTCTTCCCGGCTATTGCTATGTGTGACGGCCTCGCCATGGGACATGAGGGGATGCGCTATTCCCTGGTCACCCGTGACATGATCTGTGATAGTACAGAAGCTGTAACCATCGCCCACGCGTTTGACGGACTGGTTATGATCCCAAACTGTGACAAAAACGTCCCCGGCTTGCTTATGGCGGCGGCGCGTTTGAATCTGCCGACTATCTTCTGCTCCGGCGGACCTATGCTGGCTGGTCGGATGAGAGATGGTAGCCGTTCTTGCCTCAGTGATATGTTTGAGGCTGTGGGTATGCACCATGCGGGAAAAATGGACGATCAAACCCTGGAAGAATACACCCGAGATGCCAACCCCACCTGCGGCTCCTGTGCGGGTATGTTTACGGCGAATTCCATGAACTGCTTGTCTGAAGCCATCGGGATGGCTCTGCCGGGGAACGGTACGATCCCTGCTGTCTATTCCGCTCGCCTGCGTCTAGCTAAGATGGCCGGGATGCAGATTATGGAGCTGATTCGCAATGACATCAAAGCGCTGGATATCATGACCCCTGCCGCCTTCACTAACGCCCTCACGGTGGATATGGCCTTGGGGTGCTCGACCAACACCTTGCTCCACCTCCCCGCCATCGCCAACGAGGCAGAGGTACCGCTCACCCTGAGTGACGCCCACGCCATTAGCGCCAGAACGCCGACCCTCTGTAAGCTTGCCCCCGCCGGGGACTCCTATATTGAGGATCTAGACATGGCTGGCGGCGTCTATGGGGTGATGAAGGAGCTTTCGAAAAAAGGTCTCTTGGACGAAACTGTACAAACTGTCACCGGCAAATCTATGGGTGAGAATTTGGCGGATGCGCAAAATCTCGATCCCAGCGTTATCCGTCCGTCAGAGACCCCTTATTCCCAGTCCGGCGGGATCGCAGTGCTCAAGGGTAACCTTGCTCAAGATGGTTGTGTGGTGAAGCAATCCGCTGTGGTACCAGAGATGATGGTGCATGCGGGTCCCGCCCGGGTCTTTGACTCGGAAGAAGCTGTCACTGCGGCTATTTTCGACAGTAAGATCAAGGCCGGTGACGTGGTGGTTGTCCGCTATGAAGGCCCCAAGGGCGGTCCCGGTATGAAGGAAATGCTCGCCCCCACCGCCGCCATCAGTGGCATGGGACTCGGCGCCAGCGTGGCGCTGATCACAGATGGCCGCTTCTCTGGTGCAACTCGCGGCGCCGCCATTGGGCATATCAGCCCTGAAGCTATGGAGGGCGGTCTGATTGCCCTGGTTGAAGAAGGGGATACGATTGCCATTGATATCCCAAATGGCAAATTAGAGCTCAAAGTCTCTGAGGAAGAACTTGCCAAACGCCGTGCCGCGTGGGTGAAGCCTGAGCTGAAGGTGAAGCATGGTTATCTGGCGCGATATGCTAAAATGGTGAGCTCTGCCGATAAGGGCGCCATTTTGCCTTAGTAGGGGCGATTAATAATCGCCCGCGCCCTGATTGCCACGCAAACCATAATCGGCGGGCGATCGAGACGATCGCCCCTACGACCTTACTCCCGAATGGAGGAATACGATGCTCGATATCAAGATCACACAAAATGTCCCCCCGAAGCCGAAACCGGATGGCGATCTGGGTTTTGGACGTATCTTCACCGATCACATGTTTCTGATGGATTACACCGAGGGTATGGGCTGGCATGATCCTCGTATTGTCCCTTACGCCGATCTCACCCTTTCTCCGGCTTGCATGGTGTTCCACTATGGACAGGAGATGTTTGAGGGTATGAAGGCCTATAAAAATCAGGATGATGAGGTCTACCTCTTCCGCCCTGAGATGAACGGCAAGCGGACAAATGCCACCAATGATCGGCTTTGTATCCCGCAGATCCCCGTTCCTGACTTTGTCCAAGCTGTCCAGACCCTTGTGGCTCTCGACCGGGATTGGGTACCTTTTGACCCGGGGACATCCCTTTATATCCGTCCCTTTATCATCGCAACGGAGCCCTTTTTAGGGGTAGCACCTGCAAAGAACTTTTTGTTTGCGATCATCATGTCCCCCAGCGGACTCTATTACACCAGCGGACTGAAGCCTGTGGGCATCTGGGTGGAGGATGATTACGTACGAGCTGTTCGGGGCGGAGTTGGGTTTGCGAAAACCGGCGGGAATTATGCCGCCTCTCTCATCGCACAGGAAAAGGCGCACAAGGCAGGTTATGCGCAAGTCCTATGGCTTGACGGGATTGAGCGCAAGTACATCGAAGAAGTGGGTTCTATGAATATCTTCTTCAAAATAGACGGAAAAGTAGTGACTCCTGCCCTCTCCGGCAGTATTTTACCCGGCATTACACGGGATAGCGTGATGACCCTTTGCAGAGATTGGGGGCTCCCTGTGGAAGAGCGTCCACTCTCCATCGAGGAAGTAGTTCTTGCCCATAAAGCCGGAACACTGGAAGAAGTATTCGGCACCGGCACCGCCGCTGTGATTACACCCATTGGCACACTGCGGTATCAAGATGAGATTATGACTGTCGCCGATGGTGAAACCGGGACACTCAGCAGGAAACTCTATGATACGGTCACCGGCATCCAGCGGGGTGAGTTAGCGGACAAGCACAGTTGGCGGCTGAAAGTTTAGGGGGAACATACACATGCTTACACTGGACAAAATCTACCACGCCGCCTATGTCCTAAAAGACGTGGTTCGGAAAACCGACCTTCTTGACGCTTCAAATTTAGGCGGTGATGCGCAGATTTTCCTCAAGACAGAAAATCTCCAGATCACGGGTAGCTTCAAGCTTCGAGGTGCATATTACAAGATTAGCCAGCTCTCCGCCGAGCAGAAAAAGGCTGGGATTCTGGCCTGTTCTGCGGGCAATCACGCCCAAGGTGTGGCTCTTGCCGCCACAGAAATGGGAATCCGTAGCGTAATCTGTATGCCTGACGGCGCGCCCATCAGCAAAGTGGAGGCTACCAAACGCCTCGGCGCTGAGGTGGTGCTGGTCAAGGGTACCTATGATGACGCCTACGCCCATGCCCGGAAGCTTCAGGAGGAGACCGGGGCAACTTTGATTCACCCCTTTGACGATGAGGAAGTCATCGCCGGGCAGGGCACCATCGGGCTTGAGATCTTAGACCAACTGTCTGATGCCGATGCCATCGTGGTTCCCGTGGGCGGCGGCGGACTTCTTGCCGGGGTGGCATATGCGGTGAAGAGCCTCAATCCAAAGATCAAGGTCTATGGCGTGCAAGCGGCTTTGGCGCCTAGTATGTATGAGAGTGTAAAGTCCGGCGAGTCTGTCACCTTAGATACCGTCCCTACCTTTGCAGACGGCATCGCAGTCAAAACCCCCGGCACACATACCTTGGCCTTGGCGCAGGACTATGTGGATGAGATTGTCACCGTGTCTGAAGACGAGATTGCGGCGGCGATTTTGGCGCTGATGGAGAAGCAAAAGCTGGTCTCTGAGGGGGCGGGGGCTGTCAGTGTGGCGGCTGTTCTGTTTGATAAGTTGCCGCTTAAAGGCAAGAAGGTCGTCTGCCTCCTCTCCGGCGGGAATATTGATGTGAATATCCTCTCCCGTGTGATCACCCGGGGGCTTGTAACCAGCGGACGGAACGCTACCTTGCAGATCGCCTTGGAGGATAAACCCGGTCAGCTTCTGGGGGTAAGCCAGATCATCTCCCGATGCGGCGGCAATGTGGTCAGTGTCCACTACGCAGGCTCTGACCCGAATATGGCGATCACCAGCTGTTTCTTGACTGTGGGGCTTGAGACTCGTGATTTTGTGCAGATAGAGGCGATTAAGGATGCCTTAACGCGCGAAGGGTTCCAGATTGTGCCGATTCGAGACGGGCGGTAGGGGTTTAACTCTGATTGAAAACGATAAGGCGAACCGGACAGAATTGTTGGTTCGCCTTATTTTTGTGTTCATTGTCGCCTGTAGGGGCAGGAATGCACCTAGTAGGGCGCGACGCCCTCGGCGCGCCGTGTCCTTTGTAGGGGGCGCCCATGACACTAATCCCCAATGTATGCAATTGGGAACAGCGGGCGATCGAGGGCGATCGCCCCTACAGCCCAGACCACGAAAAAGGGCAGACACAAGGTCTGCCCCTACAATTTTCAAGAACAACCTAAGCCGGAACAGCGCCTGCTTCTTTTCTGTTCTGTGCCTTCTGCAAGAAATACAAGCCAACGACAAGTACCGCGCCGATGATATCTGTTACGAGATTCGCATTAATCAGCAACAGTCCGCCGCTGATGAGTACGATGCGTTCAATCAGTCGCAGAGGTCGGGCGAGATAGCCGGAGAGGCCGGCGGCTACGCCCATGATGCCGATTAGACTGCTGATGACAATGTGGACGATTCCCAGAACCGTGGCATCGATGAAGAGCATCTGGGGATTAAAGGCAAAGGCGTAGGGTACGATATAGGCGGCCATGGCGAGGCGCATGGCGATGAGACAGGTTTTCATGGGTGTTCCGCCGGAAATCGCGGCGGCGGCATATCCGGCGAGGCCGGCTGGTGGTGTGATATCCGCGTCTGTGGCGAAGAAGAACACAAACATATGGGCGGCGAGTACCGGGATCCCTAAGCTTACCAGAATCGGTGCGGTAATCGTCGCCATGATGAGATACTTCGCCGTGGTGGGGACGCCCAGCCCCAAGATGAGGGAAGCCAACATACAGAAGAAGAGGATGACAACCATGCGTACCGCTTCGTTGCCGATGCCGTCTGCCAAGGAGACCATAGAGGTTGCAAAGGTCATCCCCAGACCTGTCAAGGTGACAACGCCAACGATCATACCCGCCATGGCACAGGCTACGCCGACACCGATGCGGTTTTTCGCGGCGGCCTCCATAGCGTCAAAAAATCTTCCGGGTGTGAGTCTGGTGTCTTTCCGGATCATGCTGACAACAATGGCGACCAGAGTCGCATACAAAGCGGCGCGGGCGATGGTGGTTCCGGTGGAGAGGAAGAAAATCAAAGCTACCAGGGGTAGCAGTAGATGAAGTCGTCCAATCAAGGTGCGGAATTTTGGAATTTCGTCCTCGGGGATGGGGCGAAGTCCTTGTTTCTTTGATTCAAAGTGTACAGAGGCAAATACGCAGGTGAAGTATAGAACCGCCGGGATCAAGGCACCCAACGCAATTTGAGAGAAGGGAATCCCAGTGATCTCCGCCATCAAAAAGGCGGCGGCACCCAAAATGGGGGGCAGGATTTGACCTCCGGTAGAGGCGGCGGCCTCTACCCCGCCAGCGAAGTTCTTTTCATAGCCCAGGCGTTTCATCAAAGGAATCGTAAAGGATCCAGAAGCTACGGTGTTTGCGATGGAGCTACCGGAAACCATGCCCTCAAGGGCTGAGACAACAACGGAAACCTTCGCCGGACCACCCACTGCTCTGCCTGCGATGACGTTGGCTAGGTCGATGAAGAGGGTACTGATGCCTGTTCGGATCAAAAATGCGCTAAAGAGCAGGAAGAGGAAAATGAAGGTAGACGCAACCCCAATGGGGGTGCCGATGACTCCCTCTGTGGTGTAGAAGAGGTAGGTGAATATCCGTCGCACCGTGTAGCCTGCATGACCGAACATGCCTGGGATGAAGCGTCCGAAGTAGGCATAGGCGATGAAGGTACCGACTACCACCATGAGGGGCAAGCCCACTACGCGGTAGCAGGCGATGAATAGGATGGCAATACCAACAACCGCTACAACAACGTCTACAGAGGTGAAGGTAGCCATTTGTCCCACGATTGTCTGGAAGTTAAAGGCATAATAGAGGAAACAAGCGGCACCGACAACACCCAGGATCAGGTCATACCAGGGCACATAGTTGACACGGACACCGTCTTTTTTCCGCGCAGGATAGAGCAGGAAAGTATAGAGCAAGAGTAAGGCTACAAAAGACGAGCGGTGGACTTGGGGCGGTAAGTGTCCAAAGGTGCTGAAAAACTCCAGGCGATTGAAGGGGAAGAAGTAGAAGGCATTGTTGATAATCAGCATATAGAGGGTAAAGGCCACGCAAAGCCAGCGCATGACGGACTTCGGTACGCCGGCATATTGGCGCGTGTTTGACTCCTTGTCCACCTTCGCCATCGTGCGCCGTAACTCTTCCTCGTCGATGGGTGTTTCTTCCGCCAAATTTGGTTCTTGTTCTAAGCCTTGCTTTTCATGATCTGTCATGGATTACACATCCTTCTTTCATCACTTGAAATAGAGTCTCTGCCAGATATTAAGTGTTCTGAGGGCAACCTGTAGGGACTGTCCCGGGTTGTCTAGGGTATCCAGTGGAATGCTTTCCCCCCTTATATGGAGGGTATGCTCTGCCGTGTGGCCGATTAGGAGCCGCAGATCGGACATTTCACGGCTCATGCCATCAATGCGTAGCCCGCCTGTTTCCAGGCGGGTAAGTGTTTGTCCGGATTCTAAGACTTCGGGCAAGCCTGCTCCGAAGGTCTCAAATTCCAGGGCAACTAAGATAATCTGCTGGTTGCGGACTTCATATATCTCTGTCACAGGACTCAGGTGGAGGGAGTGGATGTGACTGATAGAGAACATCTCTCCCTCCGCAAAAGGTGTGAGATATAGAAGCTCGTTTGTTTGCACATTGGTCAAGGTCAGATATGGGGTGCTGATCGTGAGGGATAGGATCCCAAGTACTGTAACTATCACACAGATGATGGCGATTCCTACCCCATGTTTCCTCTTCCGTCCCACAGTTTAATCTAACACGCCGATCTCTTGGAAGAATCGTAGAGCGCCGGGGTGGAGCGGGACGCTGACACTTGTCGCACTGTGGACTGGTTCAATGTATACACCGGCACGGTGGCCTTCTATGATAGCGTCTCTGCCTTCCATGATTGCCCGAACAATGGTATAGGCGAGCTCTTCATCCATATTTGCTGATACAACCAGCTGGGCATGGACGGTCACAGTTTGTACAGGTTCTGTCAGGAAAGCATAGTTCTCAGAATCTAAGTACTTTCTGGCGTAAAAGGGATACATTGCCTCAAGCATTGCGATCCGCGCATCGTCGATGGAAAGCAGACGGATATCGTGGCGGGTGGAAAGCTCCATGATGGCGGCTGTTGGGGCGATAGCAGTGAAGAAGAAGGCGTCAATGCTACCCTCGCGCATGGCGTCTGCTGAGGGGCCCACGCCCAAATTGAAGACGTTAATGTCATCCAGGGTGATGCCATGTACACCCAATATTTGTATGGAGTTCGCCTCTACGCCGGAGCCGATGTCTCCGATGGAAACGCGGCGGCCTGCTAAGTCTTCTACACTGTAAATGCCGGAGTCTGCCAGTACTACAATTTGAACCGGCTCCGGATGGAGCGCCATCAGAGCGCGAAGTTCTGTGACCGCTTCAAACTCTGACCAAATCTCTGTGGCGGTAAACGCATAATAGGATGCGTCATTTTGCGCTAGAGCGATGTGGGCATCTCCCGCCGCGATCTGCCGGAGATTATCTACAGACGCACCGGAGGCGTTGGGGGAAATTTGCAAGTCAGTGGTGTTGTTGATGACCCCTGCCATGACGCCGCCGAAGGGATAGTAGGTACCACCCGTGCCGCCGGTAGCCATAATCAGGCGTGTTGTCTGCTGACCTCCGCCTCCGCCGCAAGCGCTCAAAAGTAGCAGGACGGAAAGAACCAAGGCGAAACATGCAATTACTCTCTTTTTCATAATACCTCTCCTAACTCTCGTGTTCTATACCAATTTGTTCTATATCATACAGTAATGCGGTAGCGAATTGCAAGCCTTTTTTGCTCTTTCGGGGTAGAATTGTGAAAGTGACAGGAATTGGGGCAATCAAGGTGCCTTTTTTGTGCATTGATATTGCGCAGAAATTGCGTCTCCTTTCATTTCGCGCGCAATATCTGCGTTTTTCACTTGCGTATTGCGCAGAATCTGTGTATAATCGAAAAACGGAGGTGAGAACGATGGACTTAGGAAAGAAATTAGTAGAGGTACGGGAAGCCGCAAATCTATCCCGGTCTCAGTTGGCGGATTTATTATGCCAAAAGGGAATTGATGTGAAAACCTACACCATCGGCAAATGGGAAACGGGTGCGTCAAAGCCTACGGTTGAGACCTTTCTTGCGATCTGTGACATTTGCCGCGTGATGGACATCCGGGAAACCTTTGCGGGAAAGCGGCTCATGCGTTTGTATGATGTGCCGGTGTCTGCCGGATGCGGCAACTATCTGGATCATGGTTCCCACGAGATGATTGAGGTTGACAGCACGGTGCCGAACACCGCCGACTATGCGCTCCGCATCAGCGGCGACAGTATGATGCCCCGTTTTGTTGACCAGCAGATCATCTTCGTCCATGAACAACCATCTCTGGACGAAGGCGAGATTGGGGTTTTTTGCTTGAATGATGAGGTCTATCTAAAGAAACTTGGACGAGGATGTCTGATTTCCTTAAATAGCCGCTATGAACCAATCCCAATCCGGGAGTATGACGATTTGAGCGTGTTTGGGAAGGTTGTCGGCTAAGTTCTTATAAGCAACTGTATGGGCGGGATTGTATGGGCGGATCAAATAAAAAATATGAATCAGTTAAAATTCCCCGCCCTGGGCAGGCGCTAGATGACGGGTCTGTTTCCTCATTGCCGCAAAGCAAGGCCGATCCGCCGGTTTCCTTCTCTGAGGGATTGTATTACGAGATTGAATATGACGCTTGTCCCATACCGGGTGTTGGGAAGTTTGTTGCGAAGCCGCAAAAGATTCAGGAGCCTGAACAGGATAATGTCCGTGATCTCTTCGGTGAAATGCGGGAGATCGCCAGGGCGCATCGCTCCTCTTATGATTATTCACGCTTCTTTGACCGGCGGGTACAATTGGGAAATGAGATGGTTTTTTATAAGCAAGGCCTGTTTATGAAAGACTTTACAGACGATTACGAGGGTAAGGCCTCCTTTTCCCAGTATTTCCCCTCTTATCAAATGATGGGATATGAACAGCTCCGAACCTACTTCACTTGGCGCACAGAGGTTCGGAATGGGAGGATATCTGATACCTCCTTGTCCTACGCCTTTCTTTACATTTATGAATTACTCTCAAACATCGGCGTAGAGCATCCGCAAGACGGCCTTGATCAACTGATGGCTTTTTGGAAGGCCTTTCGCGTTTATCATGCGTCTATCGACAAATATATGTTCCGATGGTTCAAGGATTATCATATCTATTATGATTTGCCCCAGTCGTTCCGGGAGTTTGTCGAAGCACATGACCTCTCTGAACACTATCCCGGACTAGCCGGGACTGACGATGACTTTCAGCTATTCTGCGCGATTTCGAAGTATGACATTCGGAAATCCGCCTTCTTTTCTGCGGATAACGCACAGATGATCGCAGATTGTTTTTGCTTTATCATGGATCAGCTCAGGCTGGTGTGCGGAGATCGAGAGCTTCATTTCGATGACTCCATCTTTCAACCGACAAAGAAAATGTCTGTTTGGACGCCATTCAAAAGTGCGCTTTTTCATCCATGGCTTACCCAGACCGATCGGCGGGTTGTGTTGTCTGAAAAGGAAATCTACGTGTGTAGCCAAAACAAGTGGATGTTTAGTACAACGATCACAACGGAGAGCGGACGACAGCTCATTGGCTATGTGATGAAACAGATGGAGTCCGTTTTGCGGAAGGCTACGAACTATAAGTTTAAGCTCTCTGCAAATATCAACACGGTCACCCATCCATTGGTGGAGACCTTGCGCGAAGCCGGGAGTTCTCTTGAAACGGTTGTCACGAAAGCAGTTTTGGAGTTCTATCGTGAGGCGACCAAGACAGTCGTTTCTGTTGATCCAAAGGCCTTGTCCAGCATTCGGCGGGAAGCCTTGGTCACACAGGAGAAGTTGGTCGTACCGGAGCCGGAAGAACAGGCCATGCCGCAAGTCGAGCCTGTTCCTGTTGCCGCCTCCGAGGCGCCCGTGGGTCTGAAAGATGTCTTAACGGACACCGAACTACAGGCCTTGGCCGTGGTACTGCATGGCGAGAACGAATTAAAGAAATTTGCCGATGAATGCGGCATTATGCTGGAAGTTTTGGTTGATGGGATCAATGAAAAAGCGGTGGACTATATGGGGGACAACCTCTTAGATGAGAACTTCCTTCTGTACGAGGACTATAGAGAACAAGTAAAGGAATTGATTCAATGAGTATGGCAAATGGAGTACCCAACAGAATTGCAAATATTCTGATTAACGCTTTGAAGGGCGGCGTTGTGCCGCGGGTGGGGCTGGAATATATCACCGTTGGCCGCGGACAGGAGATTGCCGCTATTCTGCACGATATTGACATGATTGAAGCCGGTAGCGCGTCTTTCCGCTTCATCGTGGGAAAATATGGGAGCGGGAAGAGCTTTTTGCTTCAAACTATCCGCAACTACGCCACCGCCAAGGGTTTTGTCGTTGTAGATGCCGATCTTTCACCGGAGCGGCGTTTTGCGGGGACGAAGGGGCAGGGGCTGGCTACCTATAAGGAATTGATCCAGAATCTTTCTACAAAATCCAAGCCGGATGGCGGGGCGCTTCCGCTGATCTTGGAGAAGTGGATTTCCGGCATTCAGGCAAAGGTGAAAACGGAGACCGATGCCAGCGGCGCGGATTTTGATGCGCTGGTTGAAAAGCAAATCTATGCAGTGGCGGGCTCTCTTGAGGGGATGGTCAATGGCTTTGAATTCGCCAAGGCAGTAGTGGCCTATTGGAAAGCTTATCAAGAGGATGACGGTACCATGAAATCCAATGTGTCCCGCTGGTTTCGGGGGGAATATCCCTCTCGGAAAGAGGCGAAGGAGGATTTGGGGATCAACTTCATTGTCACGGATGAATCTTGGTATGACTTTTTGAAGCTATTCGCCGCCTTCCTTGTGGGCGCTGGATATAAAGGGATGCTGGTTGTGATTGATGAGCTGGTGAATATCTTTAAAATTCCGAATTCTATCACCAGGGCGAATAACTATGAGAAAATCCTCACCATGTATAACGATGTGCTCCAAGGGAAGGCAAGTCATATCGGCTTTCTCATGGGCGCTACGCCTCAGTGTATTGAGGATAAGTATAAGGGTGTGTTCAGCTATGAAGCGCTCCGCTCACGTCTGGCGGAGGGGCATTTTGCCACTGCGGATGTGAAGGATCTTTCGGCACCCATCATCCGCTTGCAGATGCTTTCCCAGGAAGAGATGTTCGTTCTCATTGAAAAACTCTTACACATCCATGCCCAGATTTACAATTATACGCCTACGCTATCCTACGAGGAGTTGGTTTACTTCCTGAATGTGGAATATAACCGGGTTGGCGCTCAGACCCATATCACACCTCGGGAGATTATTCGGGATTTCATCGAGCTGGTCAACATCTTGCACCAGAATCCCCATAAAAGTGTTTCTGAGATTTTGGGAGACAACAGCTTTGAGCTTGCAAAGGGCGGCTTGTTTGATGAGGATATTCACAGTGACTTTGAGGAATTTGAGGTATAGGGATTATGGATGTATTTAACAGGTTAGCGCCTTTTATTCAAGAATTTATCTATCAGAACAAGTGGGAAGAGCTCAGAGGCAACCAAGTGGCGGCCTGTGAGGTGATTTTTGATAGCGATGACAATCTTCTCCTATCTTCCGGGACTGCATCGGGCAAGACAGAGGCGGCTTTTTTGCCGATTCTCACGGAGCTCTACAACCATCCTTCTAAGTCAGTAGGTATTTTGTATATCTCACCGCTGAAAGCCCTCATCAATGATCAATTTAAGCGTTTGGAGCAGATGCTTCTTGATTCCAATATCCCTGTCACCAAATGGCATGGGGACGCGTCACAGACACAGAAGCAGAGGCTGATTAAGAATCCGGAAGGTTTGTTGCAGATCACGCCGGAATCTTTGGAGAGCTTACTTACCAATAAGCGGGGTGCATGTTTGTCCCTGTTCTCCGATTTGCGCTTTGTTGTGATTGATGAAGTCCACTCCTTCATGCGGGATGTGAGAGGCTTACAGCTCCTCTGTATGTTGGAACGATTAAAACAACTCACAGGCGTGAATCCCCGGCGAATTGGTCTGTCTGCGACTTTGGGCGACCTTTCTCTGGCGCAAAATTGGCTGAATACCGGCACCGGGCGCGCCTGTGTGGCTCCCGTTGTGGAAGAAGGAAAAAAGCGGGTTCGGCTTCATGTGGAACGCTTTGTGAACTACGCCGACAAACGGGATATCGTAACGGAAGATAACAGCGGCAATGTGGTGGATGTGGACTCCGGATCTATGGGAAACAGAGAACATTATGACTATCTGTTTAAACAAACCCTAGATCAGAAAACCATTATCTTCACCAACAGCCGGGAAGAAACCGAATATATCATGGCGCATTTGCGGGAGATCGCTTTGAAACACAAAGCACCGGATGTATATCGGGTGCACCATGGCAATATCTCAGCTCTGCTCAGAGAAAGTGCCGAGGACGAAATGAAGTCCACCGATGAAAAGATCGTCACCGGCGCTACGGTTACGCTGGAGCTTGGGATTGATATTGGCTCTCTTGATTTGGCTGTTCAAGTTGGCGCGCCCATTAATGTCTCCAGTTTCGCACAGCGCCTAGGCCGATGCGGCAGACGTGGACAGATTCCGCAATTGCTCTTTACCTTTGTGGAGAATATTAAGATCCATTCCGACAGTGTGCTAGGCCCCATCAACTGGGACTTTATTCGAACCATCGGCATCATTGAGCTCTATTTAAAAGAGCATTGGATCGAGCCGATCCCGCCCCAACATCATGCCTATAACCTTTTGTATCACCAGACCATGAGTGTTCTAAAGAGTAATGGCGAAATGTCTCCGGCGGGACTTGCTCAGTCGGTTTTGTCTTTGGGTTGCTTTGCGCACATACCACAGGAAGACTACAAACTGTTGCTTTCTCACTTGATTTCCATCGACCAGTTAGAGCGCACGGAGCATGGGGGTCTCATGATCGGGCGAGAGGGAGAGAAGATTGTAAACAGTCACAAGTTCCTGACGGTGTTTCTCGCACCTGAATATCTGCTTGTGAAAGATGAAAACCGCACCATCGGCACGGTTGACAAAGTGTATCCAGTGGGTATGCGCTTCGCACTTGCAGGCATGGCCTGGGAAACTGTGGATGTAAATGAAAAATCGAAAGTCCTCTTTGTCAAGCGAGTGCCGGGGATATCCCTGGTAGACTGGGATCAAACTGCCTTCATTGAACTCCACACCGTGCTTGTCCGTAAAATCCGCAGTGTTTTAAAGGAAGACGATAGCTATCCCTATTTGAGTATCCGCTGTAAGGAGCGTTTGGCTGAGATACAGTATATCGCCCGGAATAGCGGACTACTGGATAATCTGGTCACGCCGCTTTCAGACCGAAAATATGCAATCTTCCCCTGGGTGGGAACGAGACAGCTGATGACCTTAAACTATGCCCTCAGACACAGGGGGATCAAAAGCAAACTCCCTTGGATTTTCTGTGTGTTCCTTGAGGTGGTCTTTGACGGGACTCCGGAAGAGTTGGAAGATATCATCCAGGACATCCTCCGCAGTGAGCTTGATCTCTATGATCTGCCTCTGCCGGACAAGGTACAGATTGAGGGGAAGTATAATGAGTTTATTCCTACAGACCTCTTGCGGAAACAGTTTATTGCCGATTATCTCGATTTTGAAGGGCTTAGGGACGCGATGCTCTGAGAAAGGAGTCCGGGATGGACATCTTAGAAAAACTTACCGTTCTGTCCGATGCCGCCAAGTATGATGTGGCCTGTACCTCCAGCGGTGTTGACCGGAAAGGTGCACCGGGTTCTATCGGGAATGCGATATCCGCCGGGATTTGTCATAGCTTTTCGGCAGATGGCCGGTGTATCGCCCTCTTGAAGGTACTGATGAGCAATGCCTGTGTGTATGATTGCAGTTATTGTGTCAATCGGAAGTCAAACGATGTTCAGCGGGCTACCTTTGAACCCCATGAGCTGGCGGAGCTGATGATCCAATTTTACAGGCGCAACTATATTGAAGGACTCTTCCTTAGCTCCGCCGTTGTACGGAACCCTGACTACACCTGTGAGCAGATGATTGAGGTCTTGTCCCTGATTCGCAACACCTATCGCTTTCGCGGGTATATCCACGTGAAAGCCATCCCGGGGGCGGATGATAAGCTCCTCACCACTTTGGGGCTTTTGGCCGATCGGATGAGCATTAATCTGGAACTACCCTCTCATGACAGTCTGAAACTACTGGCGCCCGACAAGAGTCGGGAGGATATTTTGGTACCCATGGGACGGATTAAGACTGGGATCCATGAGAATCGGACGGATTTGGCGAAATATCGGAATACCCCCCGCTTTGTCCCGGCGGGACAGAGCACCCAGATGATTGTGGGGGCGACACCGGAGACGGATTATCAGATTATCAATCTCTCTGCGGCGCTTTATAAGAAGTATGAGCTCAAGCGGGTGTTTTACTCCGCCTATATGCCGGTTTTAACAGGGCGCAATTTGCCTTCGCTGGATACCAAGCCCCAACTCTTGAGAGAGCACCGTTTGTACCAGGCGGACTGGTTGCTTCGGTTTTATCACTTCGACTCCTCAGAGCTTCTGGATGAGCGTAACCCGAACTTTAATCTGCTCATTGACCCGAAATGTAACTGGGCGCTCAACCACTATGACCACTTCCCTGTGGAGATCAACACCGCACCCTATGAGACACTCCTCCGTGTGCCCGGGCTTGGGGTGATCAGCGCGAAAAAGATCATCAGAGCCCGGCGGATGGGATCACTTGATTTCCCGGATCTGAAAAAGCTGGGTGTAGTGCTCAAGAGAGCACAGTATTTCATCACCTGCCGCGGTAAACCTGCACAGGGGATTCTAAGTGATCCAGAGGCTGTTTTGCGTGGGCTTTTATCTGAACAGAGCGCTTCCCTTGCCCAAAAGCCCATGGAGCAACTTTCCTTGTTTGATGACACACTCAGCACGAAAGAGGATTTGGTGAAATGCCTTACAGGACAGATATAGCCTATTTGTACGACGGCTCTTTTGAGGGCTTGCTCTGCTGTGTGTATGAGAGCTACTATCAAAAAGAGCTTCCCTCCATGATTTTCCACCACGAGGAAGCCCAGGAGACGCTCTTTCCTGTGAAGGAGATTCTGACAGATGCTACCCGGGCACAGAAGGTGGAGCAATCTATCGCACAGTCGATCTCGAAAGAGGCCTTAAGGTTGGTGCGCACATGCTATTTTTCATGTATGGAGAACCGGGAGATGACCATCCTCCACTTTCTGCGTATGGGCTATAAAATCGGCGGGCGGGTCACGAATATGCTGGCGCATGATGTGGTTCGCACGATTACGAAGAGTGCGCAGAATGTAGGCGGAGAAGCCCATTTTTACCGGGAATTTCTGCGTTTTTCTGAATATAACGGGACTCTGGTTGCTATCATTGAGCCGAAAAACTTCGTACTCCCCATGACAGCGCCCCATTATTGTGACCGCTTTCCCAGTGAGCAGTTTTTGATCTATGATAAGACGCATAAAGTTGCCTTTGTCTATCAGAACGGGAAAAAGGATCTCATTCCGCTGGAGCACTTGGAAGTCCCGGAGGCTGATGCGGAAGAGAAGATGTATCGGGCGCTGTGGAAGCAGTTTTATAATACGATTGCCATCGAGGGCAGAATTAACCCAAAGCGGCGGATGGGGAATATGCCGAAACGCTATTGGTCTCAGCTGACGGAGTTTATGGAATAGCATGGTTTTCGAGAGGGCACGTGGAAATTCTGCCTTGGATGTGGTAGAATGTGAGGGTAGGTAATTTATAGTGGATGCGGAAAACAATGTAGGGGCGACTTGTAGTCGCCCGCTGGTAACAGTTTGCTGGGCATAAGGGCACGGGCGACCGAGACGGTCGCCCCTACGGGTGCCTCCCTTCCCACATAGCATAAGCATCAGCCGAAATCAAGGCACTTTGAGCTTATAGTAATGTATTATCAAATTACGGAGGTCTTTCAAATATGGACAAACATACAAAATACCGCAACATGGCGCTGTCTCTGGGCGCGGACAACGCGGTTTTGGTTACACCAGATGATATCGTCTTCGATGGCAGAACGCTTCTCAAGTGTATGTTTGGGTGCTCCGACTGGGGACATGGCCCTACTTGTCCGTCACGTGGGGGCTTTTTGAAGCCTTGGGAGCTGGAGCCGCTACTTCGGAAGTATACATCTGTGCTTATCGTCCATTCTACTGACAAGAAAATCGCCCAAAAAGCCGCTTATGCTATCGAGCGGGAGGCTTATTTTGATGGGGATGTGATGGTGTTCTCTATGTCTGACTGCGCCATCTGCGGATCTTGTTCTGGCAAAGAGGGTAAGGCTTGTAATGATGTAAAACGGGCGCGGCCTGCCTTTCATAGTGTTGGAATTGATGTGTTTGCCACAGTAAAGAAGCTTGGGCTTCCCCTTGTGCCCCTCCGTGAAGAGGGGGAGGAACAGAATTGGTATGCGGCTGTGTGGTTGAATTGACCACCCCGCCCTTCGGGCACCCCTCCGAAGAGGGGAATCACTGAAAGGAATAGAGTAATCATGTATGAAGGTGCCATTATAAAAGAAACACTAACAGATGAATTGCTACTGGACTATTTGACGATTGACAAAGTTGACATTTGGAAAACGACGGATATAGAAATTAAATACTGGACTATGATCTTTTTCCACTCTGATACAGATGATTTCCCTGAGCGGCTGGCAGAAACACTGATTGATGGTGGGTGGTTTGCCGATATGAAGCGGGGAAATATGAAGTATATTATTTTCAAAAACAAAGTCTTGCACTATGAGATTGGGAATACCGCCGAAAAAGAGGCAGTTCTAGAGTATTGCCGCTTGAGGGGCATCCCCGATTCTCAATTCAACTGGAGCGAATAGGATTCGTAAATTAGAAAGGACTGAAGGAAACGATTGAATACCTTACGTAACATTGCCATCATTGCCCACGTCGATCATGGTAAAACTACACTCGTTGATGCCATGCTTCGCCAAGGCGGTGTATTTCGAGAGAATCAAGCCGTCAATGAGCGGGTCATGGACTCGGGCGACCTAGAGCGGGAACGTGGCATTACTATTTTGGCGAAAAACGCCGCCATCCAATATGGAGACTGTAAAATCAATATTGTAGACACCCCCGGTCACGCCGACTTCGGCGGCGAGGTGGAGCGGGTTCTCAAAATGGTGGATGGTGTCCTTCTGGTGGTGGATGCCGCCGAGGGGCCTATGCCTCAGACTCGTTTTGTGCTATCCCGCGCCCTGGAACTGGGACATCGGGTCATTGTGGTGGTAAATAAAGTAGATCGCCCGGATCAGCGGATTTATGAAGTCATTGACGAGGTGCTGGAACTTCTCATTGACCTAAATGCCACAGATGACCAGCTGGATTCCCCTATGCTCTTCTGTAGCGCCCGTCAGGGCACCTGTTCTTTCAGCCCGGATGTACCGGGAGAAACCCTAAAGCCCCTCTTTGAGACGATCCTAAACTACATCCCGGCACCAGAGCGCAATGTAGACGCTCCCCTCCAGATGTTAGTTAGCTCCATTGATTACAACGAATACGTAGGCCGGATCGCCATTGGGAAGATTCAAAACGGCACCATCCGCCAAAATCAGGAGATCACGGTCTGTGATTATCACAGTGAGCGTAACCCACAGAAGGCAAAAGCTGTGACGCTCTATGAATATGAGGGCATGGCACGCAAAGAAGTAACGGAAGCCTTCGCAGGAGATGTGATCGCCCTGTCCGGGATTGGAGATGTGTCCATTGGGGACACCATCTGTGCTTTGGGGGACGTGTCGCCTCTGCCTTTTGTCAAAATCTCTGAGCCCACTATGGAGATGACTTTTTCCGTCAACGACAGCCCTTTTGCCGGCAAAGAAGGAAAATATGTCACCACTCGGAATATCCGGGACAGGCTGTTTCGTGAGACATTGAAAGATGTGAGTCTCCGGGTCACGCCGGTGGACAACAGTGATAGTTTCCTTGTGGCAGGACGGGGTGAAATGCACTTCTCCATCCTCATTGAGACCATGCGGCGAGAGGGATATGAACTCCAAGTCTCCCCGCCCAGGGTTCTGTTTAAGGAAATTGACGGCAAGCGGCATGAGCCGCTGGAGCAAGTGGTCGCAGATGTCCCTGAGTCTGCTGTCGGGTCTGTCATGGAGAAAATGGGCGCTCGGAAGGGTGAAATCGTGGAAATGCTTCCCATGGGGAATCGCATGAAGCTCACCTTTTTAATCCCCAGCCGAGGTCTCTTCGGTTATCGGAGTGAGTTTCTGTCCGATACCAGAGGTGAGGGGATTATCAGCAGTGTTTTCGTGGAGTATACGCCCTTCAAAGGGGAGATTTCTCGCCGGACTGCGGGTGTTTTGGTGGTACATGAAGCCGGAGATGCCACGCCCTATGGTCTCTATGGCGCTCAAGAACGGGGGAGCTTGTTCATCGGCCCCAATACCGCTGTCTATGGCGGGATGATCGTCGGACAGGCGAGTAAGTCTGAGGATGTGGTGGTGAATGTCTGTAAGCGGAAACAGCTTACAAACGTCCGTGCCTCCGGCAGTGACGACGCCCTGCGCCTCACACCGCCTCGGATCCTGAGTCTGGAACAGTGCATTGAGTTCCTAGGTGATGACGAACTCCTGGAAGCCACGCCGGAAAGTTTGCGCTTGCGGAAGCGTATCTTGGATCATAGCCTCCGTCTCCGGGCGGCGAAAAAGGGCGAGTAAGTTGTAGGTTTTCCCAAGTGGACTTTAGAGAAACCGCCTCTGCATTTGCGCAGAGGCGGTTTCTTTGTCTGTTCCGTTTTCCTTATCTCCGATAACTTGGCCGAAACCAATTGTGGCGTCCGTCTCCGTGGAAGTATAAATAGTTTGCAACCCGCGCAAAGGGCGGATATACTTTTGCCTGTTCCCCCCTGTCCCAGGCCTCTAACACATCAATCACCATATAACGGATCTCCTCTGTCACGGGGTGGCTGGATCTGTATCCCACAAACTGTCCCCGGGCGACCACAATCTGCCGGATGGAACTTCCGTATCTGCCGTTATCCAGACGGTTTAGGACAGTCCAGACGATGAGCTTTTGCTCATTGCGGGAGACTCCGCGCCCCTCTCCCCAGACCATCCGGGCTAGGGTTACCACATCCTGATCCGTCCACCTGCGGGGCGGTGGCGGAGGTGCCGGGGAGAGCCTGTCCACTATGCCGGTCTCTTTCTCCTCCCAAAAAATAGGCGTGAGTTCCGCCTCTTCATACGCCTCTATTTCGTAGGCTAGTCCAGTTTGTGTCACGCCAAAGAGCAGAAGCGCTCCCAGTATGAGACACAAGCACTTTTGTTTGTTCATGTTTGATCCTCCTGTAAGCTTTGTCTGTTGTGAACCTCCCTTGTGATGAATTGAGTTTACCCATTTCCAATTATTTCAAGTCCAAGCTGAAAAACCTATCTAATGGTGGTGTCGGTCCAAGGGCGAAACTAGGTGGTTTTCCAGTGAACAGATGGAAAGCAGGTCTGATCTGTGGTAATATAGGTGGACTATCGGATTTATACTTTGCTTACTTCAGGAGGATATTGTGAAAAAGAAAAGATTCCATCTCATTTCCCTGCTATGCCTCTTGTGCATCGTTTCTTTTGCAACTACTGTCTATGCCGTGCCGCCCTCAGCACCGCCTTCCCCACATCAAATAAACCTAGGCGACGGATTGATGTTCCATATGACACCCGCGGAGTATGCGGCACAGGGCTACCCAGAATCCGGCCTTTATCTGGATGGAGAGCTGATTTATACAACAGACTTGTGGACTACGAATCGCCTGTTTTTCTCTGAAGATGCCATGTCTTTTTTTGTAATCGCCAATGATGGTGGCCTGCTTACAAATCAAGGGATTGTGTGGTTTTATGAGCAAGGCGTTTTGGTGTACAGTTATACCGCGCGGGATTTGTTTGGAAACTTGGAACGGGCGCAAAGAACACGTGATAGACTTGGCTGGCCTTTGGATTATGTATCGCCTATTTTCAGCTGGGATGAAGGAGACTATGATCGTACAAACAATACACTCCGGCTAACCACGGTAAACGAGGGCGGCAACATTTTGTTTTGCCTTTCTACAGGCCAAATATTGTCCAAATCCGTGTCTGGACAATATCTCACGATAATAGCCGTGATGGGGATCTCTTTATTGGCTATCGTTGGAATCGTCTTTGCTTTCCGCAAGAAATTCTTCCGTTTGAAATAATGCATTGGTATAAGCATAGAAACATATTAAAGCGTAAAAGCGCCTCACATCTGTTTAGATGTGAGGCGCTTCTCTATTCTTCCATCATTCCTCATCAGCCAGATTTGTAATCCGTACGCCCACACTGCGGGCGTAGCTTACGGTATAAGCTGTGCCGCCTGTTGCCCGGTCTAAGTAGACGATGCCCCAGCCGGCAGAGTCTGCCATGTGACGGTTTCGTTTGTACATACAGCCGTCATAGTAACGCTCCGAGGTGTAGATGACTTTATCCGCCCGCTTGCGGATGTTTTCAAGCACCGCTTTATCCTGCCCCTGCCAACTGAAATCATGACCTTCACAGGGCAAGATGAGAATCAGACGAATCTGCGGATGCTCCTTTTTGAGTTGCAAAATCGTCAGAGCCGCGATGGTGTCAAACCCCATTGCACCGCCTACACCGAAGTATTGCACTCCACGCTCAATCAGGGACTCCACCGCTTTTTTCAGCTTAGCCCCAACCGCTGGATATTGGTCAAAGAGAATGTCACGGTGGCCTGAAAAGAAACATGTTTTGTCTCTGAGGGTATCTGCGCTCATCTGGAACCCCTCCTGCTGGCTAATTTTGTCCGGTTTGATCTTTGAGTACTACGTCATGTGCGCCGCCCTCTACAATACTGACAGAGGAGACAAGGGTTAGACGCGCTTTTTCTTGTAGCTCCGCCACGGTAAGGGCGCCGCAGTTACACATGGTAGAGCGCATTTTAGCAAGTGTGAGAGCTACATTATCCGCAAGGCTCCCAGCGTATGGAACATACGAGTCCACACCCTCTTCAAAGGTGAGCTTCTTGTCGCCGCCGGAGTCATAGCGCTCCCAGTTTCTGGCTCTGTTTGAACCCTCGCCCCAGTATTCTTTCATGTAGCTTCCGTTTACTGTGACTCTTCTGCCCGGGCTCTCGTCAAAACGTGCGAAGTAGCGGCCCAGCATACAGAAATCCGCACCCATGGCAAGAGCCAGTGTCACATGGTGGTCATGGACAATGCCGCCGTCGGAACAGATGGGGACATAAATACCGGTCTCTTTGAAATATTGATCTCTGGCCTTGGCAACTTCGATGACCGCAGTCGCTTGTCCGCGACCGATGCCCTTGGCTTCTCTGGTAATACAGATCGCCCCGCCGCCGATGCCGACTTTGATAAAGTCCGCACCCGCCTCAGCCAGGAAGCGGAAACCGTCTCTGTCAACTACGTTACCGGCACCGATCTTCACATCATCTCCGTAGGTTTCCCGGACGAAGTCCAGTACCAGCTTTTGCCATTCGGTATAGCCCTCGGAAGAATCGATACAGAGAACGTCCACACCTGCCTCTACAAGGGCTGGGATACGCTCTTTATAGTCAATTGTGTTGACCCCGGCGCCCACGATATAGCTTTTGTCTGTGTCAAGGAGTTCCTGAGGATTTGCCTTGTGTCTGTCGTAATCTTTCCGGAAGACGAAGGAGAGCAAGCGCCCCTTCTTGTCCAGTACCGGGAGGGCGTTTAGCTTATTGCTCCAGATGATATCATTGGCCTCTTTCAGAGTCACACCCTCTTTTGCGTGGATCAGGTCTTCCAGGGGTGTCATGAATTCAGAAACCGGGGTGCTTGGATCCATCCGGCTTGGTCTATAGTCCCAACTGGTAACCAGGCCCAGGAATTTCCCAGAGGCTGTCCCATCATGGGTAACCGCCACGGTAGAGTGACCGGTTTTTTCTTTGAGTACTAAAACATCCGCCACAGTTTGATCGGGACGCACATTGGACTCTGAAGATACAAAGCCCGCCTTGTGCCGTTTCACACGGCGCACCATCTCCGCTTGGCTTTCAATAGACTGGGAGCCAAAGAGGAATGCAATCCCACCCTCTTTTGCCAAGGCAACTCCCATCTTGTCGTCTGAAACGGACTGCATCACCGCTGAGACAAGGGGGATATTCATGGTAAGAGCCGGGGTCTCTCCCGCTCTGTACCGGCTGACCGCCGTCTTGAGTGAGACGTTATCCGGAATACACTCCGCCGAGGAGTATCCTGGGACAAGTAGGTATTCATTAAAGGTATGGGATGGAGAATCGTAATAAAAAGCCATCGCAAGCGCCTCCCTTTGTATTTTATGTTTTCCCAGTATACCACGATTTTGATTCCTTGCAAAGAGGGAGCATCGGCTTACATGATCACGATTACAGCTATTGACTTTGGGGGTATTCTCATTGTATAATAACAAAGCTTTGGAGAGATGTCCGAGAGGTCGAAGGTGCAGCATTGGAAATGCTGTGTACCCCACAAGGGTACCGGGGGTTCAAATCCCCCTCTCTCCGCCAATTTTTAGAACACCCTTGAAAACGCTAGGTTTTCAAGGGTGTTTTTCTGTTTGTACACGAATTTTACACGATTTTGTCTAAAACTTGTACCGCCCGCTCTTCCTCGCGGGGGTAAAGGTGGGCGTATGTGTTCCATGTAATCTCGATCTTTGAGTGTCCCAGCCGCCGTGCGATCTCTTGTATGTTGATGCCTTCATTGGCAAGTAGCGAGGCGTGGGAGTGGCGAAAATCGTGTATGCGGAGTGTGTTCTGTTTTGCCAAGCCGGAATATTTCACGTTGCGCTTTTGAATAGTACTGTCCCGAAGCGGAGTTTGACCGCCGCATATTTTGAGGTTATCGGCAAATCCGTCCAAACGCTTACATCGCTTCTTGTGTTCATCCAAAGCAGCTATAAGTGGCTGCGGAAGTTGTAGTGTGCGGATAGATGACTTATTCTTCGGAGGCGTGATCCGGTCACCACCCTTGAGCTTTTGTGCCACACTCCGGCGTACCGAGATGTGTTTCCCATCAATATCATCCCATTGTAATCCGTGGATTTCACCTTTCCGCAAGCCTGTATAGAATGCAATCATGAAAAACATATAGTAATGCCACTCACTCATGTCCTGCCGCTCTTCCTGTTCAATGGCACATTCTCTCGCCGCTTGGATGAAGGCTTTGAACTCCTCTGCTGTGTAGAAGCCCATCTCTTCCTTGAGAATTGTGGTACTCCTGAAATTTCCCACCTTGGTCAATGGATTCTGCGGCAGATACTCCATTTTGACCGCATACCCTAGTAAAGCTCGAAACTCACCAAAGGCATTTTGCCGTGTGGTGAGAGCAAGATTCTTCTCCTCCATCGTGAGCTTCCACTTCTGCAATATGGGAACTGTCAGCTTGTGAATCTTTACATCTTCCAAGGTAGGGAGAACATGATACTCTAGCACTCGCTTTGTCTTGTCAAGTGAAGTCTCCCGCACCTCATACTTCTTGAATCGGGTATATTCCTCAAATAGTTGTCGGACAGTTAGGGCTTTGCCGGAGGTCTGCTCTTTCACTGATTGCTTTAACTCCGCTTCCAGCAATTTTGCTTCTTCCAATCCGAGCGCAACACGATCAATCTGCTTGGACTTCCCATAGCTATCTTGGTAATTGATCCGTACCCTATACCGCTGTTTGCCGTCTTTCTTTCCATCCATCTTGTAAATCGGCATAGACTACTCCTGTTCTGCGCCAGTGGGAGCACCTGCCAACACCATGCCATCTGCATAAAGTGTATGATGAATCACGGCTTGCCCTCCGTCCTGTCGTGCGGTGAATACTAAGCGGGGATTTTTGAGCTCGACTGTGACCCCATGTTCAAAATACACCGGCTCTTCATCTCCCGGTAGTACAACGGTAATGGTATCAGGCTCACCATCATGCCCGGTATACATCAGACTGTACTCTCGGGCGATCACCCGCGCCCCGAAAGTGAAGTCTGTGTATATCTTGACCTCTTTATCGAATTGTACACGTCCGAAGGTGCTTTCCATATCGACCCACACACGATCACCTTTTAGACGGAATCCAACTTGCGGAGCTTCCTTGCCCTCGGTCAGTTCTTCCACTGAAATCCCTGTTGCTTGTGCGATTTGAACGCGCAATGGTTGAGACGGCTTGCTCACACCTTTTTCCCAATTGCTCACGGAATTGTGTTTTGCTCCGATCAGTTCTGCCAGTTGCTTTTGTGTCAAATCCGCATTCTGGCGGGCTTTTTTTATCTTCTGTCCAAGTGTCATTTTCATCACCTCGCGCTCATTGTAGCACATACTTCGAAGTTTGTAAATAGATTTTTGAAATTATTTCGAAATTAGCTATTGACAATTTCGAAAATATGTCGTATATTAGAATCAGAAATTCGAAATATGTTCGAATCAAGCTAGAGGGGAAACTAAAGGAGGACGAGGAATGCATCAATTTGACCTAGACGCAGCAATCAGAGTGTACTACGAAAGCCCAGAGTTACGAAACGCCGAGATTTCGGAAATCTTCAAAGGAATTTCGGCAGCGACCATCAATCGAAAGAAGCGGCGGGTAAAAGAGGAAATGAGGACGAGAGGGGTTCACACTTGGCATCCAAACGCCATCAACACAACACTTGCCTACGAGGTGTGGGGGCTGGATATCAAGGATTTAGAACATCGACGATCAAAGCTAATGGAACTAGGCATGTATGAACAAAATCAATCAAGGCGGGTGCAAGGGCGGCGAAGCGAAAAGCCCTTGTGCCTGTCTTGATTGGTTGGGCAGGGCGGCTTTGCCGCCCTGCCAGAATGCCCCCATGGTCTAAGTAGGGGGGTATTCGGAAAGGAAAACTGTCATCCTGTGGGGGTATATCGCTGGGATAGCAAGGGTTACAGGAGAAAACGGGAAGAGGACATAAGTTTACCATGATATGGAGGGTGCTATGTACTGCGTGATACAAGAACTACAGCTAAAGAAAGCCGACACATCCGGGGCGCAAAAAGACTTGGAAGTTATAACGAATCCGTTCAATACCAGAAGCGAACCCCAGTATGGCTACTGGAAGGCTGGCGAACGGTTCGAGCGTCCTATCAAGAAGGCTTACAAAATATCTGTCCACGAAAGCAAGCGGATAGCCGGTGTAGTTACCAAAAAACAATTTGTAGTAACTACAGTCAATTACTACACCCTTGCGGAAGGGTGGTTCTGTCTTGGGGAGTATGATGAGAAGATCGTTGCGATTGCTGAACAGCTGAACACGGATGCTGATACGATTTACGACATTCTGAATCAGAAGATTTCCTCGCTTGAACAATGCATTCAAGCAGAGTTTCAAAAAACAGAGGAATACATCACCAGCCAAAATCACAGGGCAATTATCTCCAAGTACAAGCGGCAAAAGGCACTGTTTGCAGAAAAGCACCAATGCGATGAAAGTGAGTATGATTTTTGCTTCAATGTGTTCGGGGAGCTGATGAATGAAGCCTATTACAATAAGATTGCAAACAGAGTATTTGATGTAGGTACTATGCTCTTTGGAGACAGTAACTACAAGCAAAAATTAGTTGATTGGGGATTGATAGATGGGGCAAATGAGAGATCGGCGGGTACAGAGTGGCATGACACAAGCGGAATTGGCTGATCGGCTTGGCATCTCAGCACGACATCTCCGGCGGATTGAGAATGAGGAACACAGTCCATCCGAAGATGTCAGTGCAAGAATTAAGGCGATTTTGGACGATCATCAGGTGCTAAAGCAAGAGCACAGACATGATACCTTAATAGATTATGTTAGAATCCATTTTCGGACGAAAGATATCCGGCGCATTGTAAATGAAGCTCTGCGCTTCCCTTTCGATGATATGATCTGCGAGGACAAGGCATTCTATGGGTACCGCCAGCTATATCGCTTTAGCTCGACCTGGGTCATGGTTGGGAATGATGGAGACAAAGATCGGGATGTGCTTCTGGAGCTGCGGGGAGATGGGTGTCGTGTGTTTGAGCGGCATTTAGAGACGCTGGGCTGGACGTGGGCGGATTTCTTCGATCACTGCCTATCCAACTTCCCTGCACAGATCAAGCGGCTTGATCTGGCAATAGATGACTGTGATGGGTTGCTGTCCATACCAGAGCTAATAAAGAAATGTCGAGCTGGGGAATGCCATACGAGATGGATTCGCAAATTCTCGGCTTACCACTCCGGCATGAAGGTAAGGGACGGAGTGCAGGGGAAAATGCAGATCATGGGGCACACCTTATACATCGGATCATTCCAGTCAGAGCTATATTTTTGCTTATATGAGAAGGCTTTTGAGCAGTTCAAGAAGCATGGTACCCCGATAGAAGATGCACCAGTCAAGAATAGAGTGGAGATTCGACTCAAGAATGATCGTGCGCAAAACGCCGCCAGAATCTTGATTGAGTGCCGAGATGTGGAGAGGCTCAGCCGGGACATATTGTACACTTATCTCGACTTTGTAGACCGGGTACCGCCGGGTAGCGAAGTGTATTATCCGAACCAGCGTTGGGCGAAGTTTCTCAATCTGCTAGAGCGCGACACGGTGAAGCTTACCAACGAGCCGGAGCCGCATTCTATTGAGCGGACAAGAAAGTGGTTTCAGAGGCAATGTGTTCCAGCGATCAAGCTACTGACTGCCTTGGATGATATGGAGGGTACGGAATTCGTGGAAGAATCCTTGGCTTGCGCCTCGCTTTCGGAGAGACAGGCGAGCTTGTTGAAAAAGATCGCGAAGGAAAAGGAGTGAGTGGGGTTGACAACCACAAATCATCCACCCATCTATACGCGGGATGATATAAACATGATGTAAGGTGTTAGTCCGTCCTTTGGGCTAACGCCTTACATCATGTGAGCCTGGGTTCAGGGGCGGCAAGCACCCTGATTCTTGTTTAACACTGCCAATATGCTTGGTCGAAAGAGCTTACACTCCTTGTAAATGGACAGTTTTTTTGATATAATGAGTTGAATTTTAGTATTTCCTATCGAAATCAAAAAACTTTCCCTATCTCAATATAAAATGAATGTTGTCCATGCAACTCACATGAAGAAGATAATGAGGAAAGACTAGCATCTGGCGAACGCCTGCCTTTGTGGAATAGAAAATTTGAATGGAGAGTATACTGTGAAAAAAACAGAGTTATCATCGAAGGTGAAAAGTTTGGCTCATCTTTCTTCACAAAACACCCATCAAGTATCTGGAAAAAAGAGTGTTATGGATGCGCTCTTTAGCCATCCTAATGGTGCAAATAAAAAATCCATAGAGAGCGATCTCTATTCCAAGTTTGGAATAGAGATTCTTGATACTAGCTTGGAAGAAACATTGAATTTGCTAGTGAGGGAGAAAGATGTAGAGCTGTCCGCAGAAGGGAAATATACGCTGTCCGACTTAAAGAGGATGGAGCTGATAAAAGCTACATCTGAAGCTGAACAGCAAAGAGCGTTGGCGTTAGACAAATGGCTGTCTAATACGGTACTCTTTGAGGAAGAACTATCTTTAGAATTGACTGAGGCACTCAAAGAAGCAATTGACCCGTTTCTAGATGAAATATTTGTGCGACATGGTGTTTCGAGCTATAAGCTCATTGGGATGACCACAGAAACGCCACCTTTCGACATTGATGAAATAGCCGAGAAAATTTCGCAGAATTATGATACCTTGCAGGTAGATGTGAAGGAAAAGTTAAAGACAATTTTTCGTCTTGGTAATGAAATAGAAATTGTCAATTATATGAACTTAAAAATTGAAAATGCCATATCATATCTTTGTACTGTCATGCCACAGGAAGTTTATCGTGATGTTAAGAGTCGCCTAAGTGGAGTTGTTATTTATCTTGATACAAGTGTTATTTATCGACTTCTGGATCTCCAAGGAGAGCATCGTTTTAATACCACTAAAAAATTAATTGATTTATGCTTATCTGGCGGCGCGAATTTGAAAATAAGCGCAGAAACATATGGTGAATTGAAGCGAAGAATTGAATATGATGCAAAAGTATTAAAGAAATATCCAACAAAAACAAATCTCATCCGGCTAGGCTATAATTATAAGAGTGAAGATAATTATGTTAGCGCTTACTGGAAAAGAACACTTCTGACAGGTGTTTCTGTTGATGATTTTAATAACTACTATCTTCATGCTGATACTATATTGACTAAGGATTATCAAATTGAAATTGAATCTATGAATGTTGACACTGAGTTGTTGAATTCTCTAAAAGAGACAATGCTAACTAAAATCCATCAATTTGATCGTGAAAAAAATGTGTATGCGTCTTCACACGATGCGTACTGCTTGGCGCATGTTAGACTACAGCAGGATAGAACGGCATCTAATGGTATAGATTCAAAGGCTCTTTTTTTAACAACAGATCAGAGCTTAATACAGATGCAATCAAGTGACTATGAGTTGAAGAAGGCGTTGCCTTTAGCGGCTACGCCATCACAATTGATGCAAATATTCTCTTTTATAACCAGCTTAGGGGAATATACTGAAACATTTGTAAATTTCTTTTCTTCATCATCAATACCACAAGGAAATAACCATTCGACTGAGCAGATACACGAGATACTAGGTCGAATGTCTCATTATGAGTATGGTTCAAATGAGGTCGCAGAAGAGGTGCTAACAAAACAACTTCTTTCTGATAGCTTCTGGAACGCTGAAAGTGACAGCGAGAAAGAGGAAATGATTTATAATGCGATATCAGAAGAACTCGTTCATGCTATTGAAAAAGCCAAAGAGGAAAATAAAGGCTTAGCTGGCGAAAATGAAGCTTTGAACGAGGCGGTCAGAAAGAATGAAGCTACCTTTTCTGAATATCAAAATAGATTTGAGGGTCAAGATAAAAGGTTAAAACAACAAGGCCAGGCAATCAAAGCAAAAGACCGAGAAATAAGGGAGAGAACGCAAACAATAGAAGGACAAAATCAAAAGCTTGAAAAAATTAAATACAATTACATTATGAAAAAATGGAAAACTTGGAGAATCAAGCGTATCTCCTATGTAGTTGCGGGAGTTGTTTTAGCACTCCTATGTGCGTGGCTTTTGATTAGAACATTTAGAACAGCTGGATTCAATTTAGGAGATAGCAGTACCATTATTGAAAGAGTGCTTTCAATAGTATTTGTTTCTATTGCAATACCGCTTATCAAAGCTGGTCTCAAGATTTTTCAGCCCGCAATTAAAACTGAAATACAAAAAAGGTATGGAGAAGAATTTGATAGTGATATGTCAACTCTATAAATTAGACAATGGTTCTTGACTGTACATCTATAAGACGGGTTTTAGCTCGTAAATCTGAAACCGTCAGTTTCAGATTTATAGTCTGCCCAAATGCAAGATATACATCGCATTATTTCTGCAATAATGCGATGTATATCTTGCATTTTCCTACTCTATAATGTATTATATAGATAGCACTATAGGAGGTGTCCTGTTATGAGTCTTACATCTCAAGAAAACATATTGAAAGTACTGACGGCATTTAACCCTTGGTGGAAGTCGGGGGCGATTCGTGCGGAATTTAGTAAAACCTATAAACGCTTTGCCTACCATGAGGCACTAAAGCTCCTACTACATGAGGATATTCGGCGTACCGTTGTATTGACAGGAACGCGGCGCGTCGGCAAAACAACGATTCAATATCAGATGATTGACCATTTGCTAAAATCGGGAGTAAGTCCACAACGTATTGTTTTTATCTCGCTCGATCATCCGCTACTCAAACTATGTAAGCTCAATGAGATTTTGGACTGCTATCATGCAAACCTGTATGGTGATGAGGATTGCTATTATTTCTTCGATGAAATTCAATACGCCGCCGATTGGGATCAGTGGGTAAAGACAATTTATGACACTCAGCCCCTATCTCGCATGGTAGCAACTGGCTCGGCAAGCCCTGTATTAAAGAAGAAAGCCGCCGAAAGCGGCGCAGGACGCTGGACAGTAATCCAAGTCCCAACATTGTCCTTTTATGAGTATTGCGAGATGTTGGATGTAGAGCGTCCAGAAATCCCTGTGGATATCCGTCCTACAGCACTGGTGCGGTACAACAAGCGAGATATGACCTTATTGATGACAAAACTTTCGGAGCTACAAAAGCACTTCCATCGCTATTTGACAGTCGGCGGTTTCCCAGAGCTTGCATTAGCGAAAGATGACCTTTTAGCACAAGCTATCATGCGGGAAGATGTGGTAGACAAAGTGTTAAAACGCGATATTCCCGCTCTTTACAATATCCGCAACGCAACAGAGCTTGAGCGGATATTCTTGTACCTTTGCTACTACTCGTCCAACATTATTGTGATAGACGCAATCGCAAGGGAGCTAGACGGTGTGAGCCGTGGAACAGTCAATGACTACATTGACTATATGGAGAGTGCAAATCTTATTTACCGCAGTTATCCTGTTGAAATGGGCGGCAAGAAGGTGCTAAAAGCAAGAAGCAAAATTTACATTGCAGATGCTGCCATTCGCAATGCAGTTTTAATGGATGATAACCTTATGACTGACCCAGAGCAATTAGGTATCACTGTGGAGACTGCTGTGTATAAGCACATTGCGGCATTTTACTATCAAAATACCACCAGTGTCGGCTATTATCGGGGTGGTAAGCGAGGAAATGAGATTGACATTGTAGTAGAGTTTCCAAATGGGAAAATTTTAATTGAAGTGAAATATCGTGAGAATGCCGCAATCGGAGAAAAAGACGCAATCTTTGAGTTAGCCGAGGAGGCTTCAAGTGCAATTGTTGTCACGAAGCGAAGCGATGATTACGGCATACAGCCATCAAGTGGAACTAAGAAGATTTTAAGGATTCCGGCATTTGCATTCCTGTATCTCTTAGGCAACGCAGAAAAACATGGATACCGTGGCGCAAAGTAGCGGAAGTAACCCCCAAATCCTTACACGATTTTTACACGTTGAAGATGCAAAAAAGAAAATTGGGCTGATTTTGGGAAACTAGGGTTTGATTGAAAATGATCGAAAAAGCTAGTCTTTTCAATGGCTTTGCAGGGGGGTGTGATTTTCTGCAAAACGCCCTGATTCATTGGAAATACACGAATTTTGTTCCCCCTCTCTCCGCCAAGTAGAACAAATGCGAACTCACCCGGGTGTTTTTGTCTGGGATGTGTTCGCTTTTGTTTTTCTCTTGAGGGAATGCAAAGCATGAAAGAGGGGCCGCAGATGGATTATAAGGCTATATGGAATGAGATATGTTTTCTTGTAAAGAAAAATCACGACGTTTCAGAGGATGATTTTCAAAAGATTGCAGAGCATTTATTCGGTCTTATTGGTTGGTCTCAATTCAAGGAAGAGATCGTCCCTAAGAACACACTGCCTGTCGGTTCGTCAAGAAACGTCTTCCCAGACATCACTATAAAAGAAAATGGGCGGGCAATTCTTGTGGCGGAGCTTAAAAAGCCTAGTGTTGCAATTACAGAGCAAAATGTGAAACAGCTTAAATCGTATATGCGCTTGGAAAAGGTAGGTTTCGGTGTGTTGCTCGGGAAGTCATTGCAGCTATATTATGATTTAGAGCCTAATGATTTACTAACAAAAGTGAACGACATCCCCTTTGTGAGTGACTTGGACGAAGGGGCAGAATGTATAAGGCTTTTGAGCAAAAATGGATACACTTTTGAAGAACTTGAAAAATATTGTGTCAATATTTTAACGGCAGTAAAAAACACAAAAAAGCCCAAGAGTATTTAGAGCTATTATGTTCTGATGAAGGCGTGCAAATAGTGAGAGATGTGTTAGAGGAAAAATTGTCATCTATATTTCCAAAAGAAATTATTTCACGGGTTATAGATGATATCAGTATTTCTGTTTCAAAAAAAGAAGATATATTGAACTCTGCATTAAGCCAAGATTCCGCACGAATAGACTCAAACAAACGCTTAAACGAATTGGCAGATAATCAAAAGTTAGAGAACAATGATTGAACCGCCCTCTCTCTTATGATATAGTATTGTAGTGCAAACAACTTCCAAGGAGGATTGCAGTATGCCTACATATAAACTTGGCGAGCTATTCTGTGGTCCTGGTGGAATTGCGCAGGGTGCAATGGAAGCGAAAATTGCGGATGAAAGCTATCGTATTGTCCATCAGTGGGCTACAGATTATGACAGGGATACTTGCGCAACATATACGCACAATATCTGTCCCAATTCATCGGATAGCGTGAAATGCATTGATGTCCGCAAATTGAAGCTGGACAGAAAAAATCTCAAAGAAATAGATGCCTTGGCCTTTGGTTTTCCATGTAATGACTTCAGTATTGTCGGGGAGAAAAAAGGCATAGACGGGGTTTATGGCCCACTCTACTCCTATGGTGTAACAGCATTAAAAGAATTCAAGCCCATTTGGTTTCTTGCTGAAAATGTAGGTGGGCTTCGTAATGCCAATGATGGGAACGCTTTTGCACAGATATTGGAAGAACTGCGGGAGGTCGGCTACGTGCTTACCCCTCATCTTTACAAGTTTGAAGAATATGGGGTACCCCAGGCGCGGCATCGAATTATCATTGTAGGTATTCGAGGAGATCAACATCTGAAGTTTCAGGTCCCATCTCCTGCTCCGTATTCCATGCGAACTTGTAAACAGGCGATTGAAGAGCCGCCGATTCCACAGGAAGCTAAAAATCAAGAGCGAACCAAACAGTCTGAAACCGTTGTAAAACGCTTGGAGCATATCAAGCCCGGTGAAAATGCATTCAATGCCGACTTGCCGGATGACTTAAAATTGAACGTGATTGGTGCAAAGATAAGTCAAATCTACAAGCGGCTCGACCCCGAAAAACCCGCCTATACCGTCACAGGGAGCGGCGGTGGGGGCACGCATATGTACCATTGGGCAGAACCTCGGGCGCTGACTAATCGCGAAAGAGCACGACTACAAACATTTCCTGACCACTATGAGTTCAAAGGGTCAAAGGAAAGCGTTCGAAAGCAAATCGGTATGGCTGTGCCCTGTGATGGTGCGCAGATCATATTCGAGGCGATACTTAAGACCTTTGCCGGGATTCCGTACGAGAGTGTGGAGGCGAATATTACCGAATAGGAGAGGTTCATATGCACCAGAATAATCTCCGCGATTTAGTACTTCTTGATCCGATCCGACAAGGCGCTGAACACTTGAAGATCGTGTCTGGATATGCTACGCACACGATGGCTTCGTGGCACATTAAGGAAATTGCAGATCAAGGCCTTGGGCCAATCGCGATTACCTTGGTTGTTGGTATGTGTCCGTTTGATGGAATTAGCGAAGCCGTCCACCAGGGCTTTAACCGCATTGTGAGCCGAAACAATACAGCACGTCAATCAACGCTTACCTGTCAATATGTTGTGGAAGGTGCGCCAACTCACTCCAAACTCTATGTTTGGGAGAAAAATGGTGTGCCTTTCTGTGCGTTTATGGGATCGGCTAACTATACCCAAAATGCCTTTTCTCGATCTCGAAGAGAAATTATGCAGGAATGCGATCCCCATGAAGCGATGCAATATTTCAACACTATTGAACGTGATACAATGTACTGCAACCATGCAGAAATTGAAGATGCCGTTACTATTTTCCCCACACATCCAATTTTGCAGGCAGAGGAATCTCCGCTTGGCTCCATTCGTGGCTCCGATGTGCAAAGTGTAACATTGTCTTTGCTTTCGAGCACTGGCGAAATGGGTAGAAGGTCTGGCTTGAATTGGGGACAACGTGAGGGACGTGAGCCAAATCAAGCATACATACCGCTTCCTGCAATGATTGCGCGCTCTGGGTTTTTCATTTTAGGGAAACAGCATTTTTCTGTGTTAACAGATGATGGTGTCAATTTAGTCTTTCGTGTAGAGCAACAGAATGATAAGGCAATCACAACACCATTGAACAATTCTTTGATTGGCGAGTATTTTCGTAGTAGAATTGGTGTTGCAAACGGGGCGTTTGTTACCAAGCGGGATTTGGAAAACTATGGCAGGACTGCTGTTACGTTCTATAAGTTAGACGATGAACAGTACTTTATGGACTTCTCTATATAAAGGAGGATACAGACTTGAGGATTGATTTGACAGAGGCCGAACTAAAAAAATGCCAGGACTTTGCATACAACTGTGCAAAAACCATGCAAGAAATTGAGTTTGGGCAAACAGATACAGCGCCGCGAGGCGAGGCGGAGATCGGCAGGGATCATCTGATTGGCAAGATGGCAGAAGTTGCCTTTGCCAAAATGCTAAAGCAAGAGTTCCAACAGGAAATTCTTTTGGATTTTGATTGCTATGATCGCGGAAAATGGGATACACAGGATGCCGAACTCAATGGTTGGAAAATAGACATAAAGGCTACCAGACAGGGCGGTCGATGGATGTTAATCGAATGGAACAAACTGGATTTTCGGCAAAAAGAGAAGGCCCTCCCACACCTATTTGTGATGGCTTCGGTAGGATGGGAGCGGGAGTCTGACAAACCCACAGGCATTGTCACGCTGGAAGGTAGCATGTCTACTCCCCATATTACATCAACGGGTAAAAATGTAAAGGTTCTCCGTAAGGGCGAATGTATTCCAAACACTAATATGCCGCTACAGGCGGATAACTTTGGAATTGAATTTAAGAATTTAAAGCAAGACTGGCATACGGTCATCCCCTACATTTTAAAAAATGAATCGCCAAATTTAGATTCCTATCCAAACCCCTATACAGGACAACCACTCACAGTCTAAAAAACTATAAAAAGCCGCGTTTCCTTCTGGAATCGCGGCTTTTCTTATCACTCCTGATACCCTAAGTACTCTGAAATCCCTTTTGCAATCGGGAGCAGTTTCTGAAGCAAATCTTCCTTCACCGCATTGGGCAATTCTGTGGGGTATACGATCCCAAGGCCGGCAACACACTGTTTCATGGAGTTGAAAATCGGCGCGGAGACAGAGCTGTGTCCCATATATTGCTCATCGCTGTCCTCGCAATAGCCCTTTTCTCTTATGGTTTCCAGTACATCATAAAGGACTTTTGCGGACAGGATGGTATTGGGTGTAAAGGGACGGAAACGATATTGCTCCACCACACCATGGAGGATAGGCGTATGCAGATAGGCCAGTAAAACTTTGCCCAAGGAGGTTGTGTAGGCATCCATCTCAAAGCCAATCCGAGCATCGGCGCTTTTCATTGCCTCAGACTTTTCTTTGTGCAAAATAATGACCTTGCCATTGGTGTTGAGCGTCCCCAAATAGACTGGGTGCTCACAGGACTGTTGCAATTTTTGCATATAGGGTGTTGCGACTTCGACTAAATCCTGCCGCTCGGCTACGTGTTCGCCGTAATTCATGAACTTCACGCCAAGGCGGTATTTTGCGTTTGAGGTCTTGAACACATAGTCTTTCCGCTCCAGGGTGTAGAGTATTTTGAACACACTGGTCTTGTCCAGACTGCACCCTTTGCAAATCTCTGTCATGCTGGCACTGTCTCTTACACCTAAAAAGTCCAAAACCTTTAAGGCATTGTTTACGGAACTAAGGAGATACTTGTCTTTGCTATTCTCTTTGTCCATCTTGTCACGCCTTTCGCTGTTGTACTCTGAGTATATCACTTGCTCGAACTGATTTCAACAAAAAGTTTACTATGCAGAAACGCAATTGCGAAATTCTATGAGATATTAGGAATAATGTCCAAATACCGTTTTCCATATTTGTCTATGCCACCAGTTGATTTTGCTTATCGTAATATGTATCATATCTTTATGGGGAACGTTTTTCTAAATAGTTTCTTATAGAAAAACCGAAGGAGATGTTTGGGATGAAAACGAAACGCAATTACACGATTGAGTTCTACCGCATCATGTTTGCAATCAACTTCCACGTAATTCATGTCTACATGGTGTTTGCAATGATGATCAACCGGGGGGTTCCTGTTTTGGCTTGGGGGCTGGATGTTATTTTGCCCTTCATGATTTTTGCGGGATATTTCCTCATGCAAGGCTTCAAGAAACAGCAGAGACAGGCAATCGAGTGCGGTATTACACCAGGGCAACAGGCCTGGGGTTATTTGAAGAGCCGCTTTTTGAGTCTTTTGCCGATCTTCCTGACAGCGCAGTTCCTTGGGTTTATCGTCAACCAAATCGCCTTTGACGCACCGCTCCACCAGTGGCCGATTCGGCTTTTGAATCACATTGGTGAGCTTGTTGGACTCCAAATTGCCGGCATTGGCTTCGGTGGCACCTTTGTGGGTGCCTGGGGTACCGCGCCGCCGCCTATGATCTTGCTGAATTCTCCGCTGTGGTTTATCTCTGGTTTGTTTGTTGCGGGTTATATTGTGTACTATTTGCTTGCGAAATGCGAAAATGCCTTTATTTACTTTATCGGCCCGGTCTTTGCCCTATTGTTCTACGGCGGGCGCTGGATCACGGATTCGAACCCCCTTTGGTATAACATCTATAACATCGGAGACTTTTTCTACACCCCCGGCTTGCCCCATATGTTTGTGGGACTCACCATCGGCTGTATTATTTGGGTGGTGGTTGATAAGCTGAGGAGCAAAGAGTTCTCCCGGGGGATGCGGGGATTTGTCACGGTTTGCTCCGCGCTTTTGGGGATTATCATCATCTACATCACATGGGTGCCGCAGAATATAGAGTTTTGGGGAACGCTGTTCCGCTTTAACTGGAGTGTGGTGCATATCCTGACCATCTTCTTCGCGCTGTTTGTTCTCTGGGGCGCGGATGGTTTTAATCGGATTTTTAACCGCAAGATTTTTGCCCTGCCCGGACGTTTGGCCTTTTACATCTACATGCTCCATTATCCCATCATCGTGACCCTTGGGTTTGCCATGGGAATCACAACAGCTATGGGTGATTTGCACAGACTTATGATTATTTCACTGGTGGCTACAGTTGTGATTGCGTACTTGTTTATGGTACTCAACAACAAAGTGATCCAGCCCTGGTTTGCAAAGAAACCTTGGTATAGCGAGAAACAGAGAGAATTAGAAAAGGAAGAAACCGTATCCTAGGAGGGAAAAACTATGGCTAAAATTGTATCTGCCGAAGAGGCAGTTGCTCAGATTAAGTCCGGTATGCGGGTTGGTGTTTCCGGCTTTGCCACCTTTGGCGCGGCGGAAACTATGCTGAAAGCAATCGGCAAAAGCTTTCGGGAAACCGGCGCGCCCGCTAATCTCGATATGATTGTACCAACCACACCCGGAGACGGCAAGGAAGACGGCTGGGGTCTTTCCGCTCTGCAAGAGCCGGGACTCATCGGGTCGATCACCAGCTGTCATGTGGGCAAAGCCCCGGCGATTGCGCGGATGGTGAGTGAGAATCAAATTCCCGGATACATTGTCCCCCTGGGTGTCTTCGGGCATCTGTTCCGGGCGATGGCGGGGAAGAAACCCGGTATTGTCACCCATGTGGGACTCAATACCTTTGCGGATCCACGGGTAGAAGCTTGTTATGGGAATGAGAAGGCCCGAGCGTCAGGCCGAGAGGTGGTATCTCTCCTTGAGATCGGCGGAGAGGAATACCTCTTCTACCACCCCATGCCTATGGATGTGTGCATCATTCGCGGTACCTACGCAGACGAAGACGGCAACATCTCCATGGAGCACGAGACCATCATCGTGGAACAGTTTGAGATGGCTAACGCTGTACGCAATAGCGGCGGCATTGTTATTGCGGAAGTGAAAGATATTGTACAGCGGGGCTCCATCAACTGCCGGGACGTGAAAATCCATGGTCTTACCGTGGATTATGTGGTAAAATCTGCCCCCGGCGACCATCCTCAGACCTATTTCAGCAATGTTTTCCGTCCGGAGCTTCTGGGTATTACCCGTGTGCCAACCAAGGCCATCCCGCCCATGGAGATGGGACTGCGGAAAGTCGTGGCACGGCGTGCCGCTATGGAGATCAAGAAGGAGAAGGTATTTGTAAACTTAGGTCTGGGTATCTCAGACGGCGTGCCGACGATTGCCAATGAAGAGGGCTTTGCTGAGCAGATCACCCTGGGTGTAGAAACCGGCGTAATGGGCGGCGTGCCCCTGAGCGGCCTTGATATGGGCACCTCTGTTAACATGGAGGCCTTATACAAGATGGTGGACACCTTTGACATGTATGACGGGGGGATGCTGGACATGAGTTTCCTTAGCTTTGCCCAGGTGGATCAAGAGGGCAATGTGAACGTATCCAAACTCGGCTCCCGAGTCATTGGTCCCGGCGGATTTGTGAATATTTCGCAAAACACTCCCAAAGTCTGCTTTAGCGCAGTTTTCACAGTGGGGGATCTGGACTGTGAGATCACAGACGGTGCACTCAAGATTCATCAGGATGGCGAAGGTGTCAAGTTTGTGGAAAAGGTAGACCAGATTACCTTCTCCGGCAAAAACGCTGTCAAGAATGGGCAGGACATTACCTTTATCACAGAGCGAGCTGTGTTCAAGCTGATGCCAGATGGTCTCATGCTGACAGAGATTGCTCCGGGTGTGGATCTAGAGCTGGATGTACTTGCTAAAATGGCCTTCCGTCCCCTGATTGCCAAAGAGCTCAAACGAATGGATGCCCGCATTTTCCGGGATACGCCTATGGGCATCTCCATCCAAGAGAATGCCGATATAGACAGTTTGCCTCTTGCGTAGCGAAAACAAACACGCAGACCCTACACCGAGTTTGTGTAGGGTCTGTGTATTTTCGGAGGACTTTTGATGTGGAGCGTTTAATGGTGAAACTAACAGGTGAGCGAATCCCTCAGCGGGCTATGCTGTATGTGTTTGGGATTTTTCTAATCTCTCTCGGGGCAGCATTTAATATTGTCTCGAACTTAGGCGTCTCTGCCATGCAGGCACCGCCTTTGATTTTAAGTCTTGCAACGGGGCTTTCCATCGGGACATGGCTTTTTATTATGCTTGCGGCATTTACACTCTTGCAGATTCTCATTTTGCGGAGAGAATTTCAACTGATTTCCCTTGCCCAACTCTTGGTGTCCTTTCTCTTTGGGTATTTTATGGACTTTTCCACCTTTTTGGTTGGAAACATTGCGCCCATGTCCTATCTAGAACAGCTGGGTCTTTTTCTCGTCGGTACCACCTTCTCCGTAAACGGTGTCTTGCTCTATGTGCGGGCGCGGCTCATCAATATGCCTCCGGAGGCATTGACAACGGCGATCACGAAAAAGATCCCAAACAGTCAGTTCCATCGGGTGCGGATTGTGCAAGACTCCTCTCTTGTAGTGATTGGGGCTCTGCTCTCCCTTGTGCTCTTACACGGCTTATACGGAATCCGGGAAGGGACGGTGCTCTCTGCTGTGCTGATTGGAAAAGGCATCCCCTATGCTGACCGGCTGTGGCGGCCTGTGCTCAGGCGGCTTGGGCTTGCTGAAACGGAAAAGTAAGGGGGCAGAGCCTAGACAGTTCCCTGTCACTTTGGTATAGTTAGGGGAGTGCGATTTGGGCACAACAAAGGAGATACCGCTATGGTTCGTAAGATACATGACTATCTGGATGTAATCAAAGTTTCCCTGCCGAATAGCCCTTTACGTGACCTCAACAGCTATGTGATTCGGTCGCCGGAGCGCAATTTGCTCATCGACACGGGTTTTAACCAGCCTGAGTGCCTAGCGAACTTGCAAGAAGGGATCCAGGCACTGGGGCTTGATATGGACAAGACGGACATTCTTGTCACACACCTCCACTCTGACCATGCGGGGCTGGCGGCTGAGCTTGTGCGGCCTGGGTGCCGTATTTTTATCGGGGAGCTGGATCGTGGGTTTTTCGTGGATGAGCAGTACAAGGCTGACCTCTGGGCGTTTTATCTAGAACAATATCGTACAGAAGGTGTGCCGGAACAGGTCATTACAGATGCAATGAAACAAAATCCGGCGAAAAACTATGCCCCTAGTACCAAGGCGGACTATGTACCTCTCAAAGATGGGGAGATCCTCACTGTTGGCAATATCCGCCTCAAATGCATTCACACCCCGGGGCATACACCTGGGCACATCTGTCTCTATCATGAGGCGGACAAGTCTATGATACTGGGTGACCATGTCCTATTTGACATCTCACCCAATATTACACCCTGGCTCTCCTTGCGCAATGCCTTGAAGCGTTATATGGAAAGTCTCCGTAAAATCCAGGCCTACGATGTGGTAACGCCTTTACCCGGACATCGGGAATGTAGCATGTCTATGTCTGAGCGAATAGAGGAACTTTTGGCACACCACGCAACTCGTTTGGCAGAGACCTATGATGCCGTTCTGGAGCATCCCGGTATTAGCGGCTATGAGGTGGCAGGGCAGATGAAGTGGTCCATTCGCGCCCGGAATTGGGAGGAATTCCCTGTGACACAAAAGTGGTTTGCCATTGGAGAGACTTTGGCTCATCTTTATTATTTGGAAGAAAACGGGGATATCAGCCGTGAGCTCCGGGATGGACAAGCGGTGTATTTGATCAAGTAAGATCCATAGAAAAACCGCCGGCAAGCCCATGGCTTGCCGGCGGTTTGTTATGTATGCAGTACTCGTCTACTTCAGATCCTGGGTGGGAATTACATCCATGTCCGTAAAGGTCTGGTTTTCCCCGCCCATGGCCCAGATAAAGGCATAGTTTGCCGTCCCACAACCAGAGTGGATGCTCCAGCTTGGGGAGATTACGGCATCGAAATTCTGCATGGTGATATGCCGGGTTTCTTCTTGTTGTCCCATCAGGTGGAAGACTGTTTGTCCTTCCGGGATGTCGAAGTAGGTATAGACTTCCATCCGGCGCTCATGGGTGTGGGCGGGCATGGTGTTCCATACGCTACCGGAATCCAGCACGGTAAGACCCATGAGAAGCTGGCAAGTCTCCAACACATCTGGGTGGATGAATTGGTTGATTACCCGCTTATTACAGGTGGCGGCGTCTCCCACCGGTGCCTTTGCGGCCTGGGCTATGGTTAGAAGTCTGGTTTCGAAAGATTTATGGGCAGGTGCGGATACACCGTAGAAGCGTGCTGGCT